>JAAUYJ010117981.1_pt1 | contig 18943 bp, 16 predicted proteins | sample 7278031 | NCBI WGS metagenome assembly JAAUYJ01 (sample SAMN14350222, study PRJNA611818) | marine sediment metagenome | isolation source: surface marine sediment (1.8m) | place: French Polynesia: Moorea | collected 2018-08 | reverse complement strand
TTGAGAATCAGAAAGGGAAATAGAATACGACAGGTTAAAACCTGTCGAGTCGGGTTTCATCCCCCCTTTACAAAAAGGAGGCTCTCACCCTCCCGTCTTTTTCTGGTAGATCGCTTCTTGCTTTTCCTTGTCTGGTGCCACGCCCTTGAGGCCAAGAATGCTCCGCATTAACGCCAACATCACGAGCTACAGAACGGGCTGTGTTGACATTATTAGGAATTTTAGCTGGAAAATTAGCATACAGCGTCATGACGGTACCGTTATCATTATCTATTTGACCGTACATATAGTCTCTAGCTCTGCGGTAACTTAGAGAATTCTTAACGGCAAAGTCCTCTGCTAAACGACGTTCAAGCTCATCTCCATTGAAATCGGGAAGAATAACGCTAGTAGTGGGGGGTGTTACCTTAATCGGAGGTGATGGAAGAGGAGTATCGGTTTGGGCAAATGTAAAACGGGCTAGAACAGGATCATGATCGCTGGCGGGGTTTGACTGACGAATATTAGCATGGACAATATCAAATTCGGCATTGCCATCGAATAAAAGATTTTGGCTAACTAAAATGTGATCCAAAACTTGTAGGTTGCCTCGAAAATCGAAGGTAAAGCGGTCATCGCGAGGTAAAAAGTCCAATAGATTTTGTAAAACATCGCCTGCCAAAGTGTTTAAAGTGGGAGAGTTAGCAAAATCGTTGAGATCCCCGGCTACAACTACGTTAGAATCCGCATCGTCTTCAAGAATTTGCGCCACAAAGTTCTGAACCGCTTGACCTTGCCGCTCTCGTTTAATGTCTGCTCTTCTACCTCCTCTTTTGGAGGAAAAGTGATTGGCAATGACAAATACTTTTTCCCCATTGAAGTTGAATGCAGCAATCAAGGGTTTGCGGCTGTTTGCAAAGGCTGGATTATTGGGTTCGATGTTGCCGGGATTTAGTGTTAGAGTCGGAACAGTATCATCGCTTACTTGAACGGCTGTTGTTGCGTTACCGGGAGAACCTGGTTCGAGGGAAACTCGTTGCGGATTGAATAAAAATCCCACACGAATGTTACCACCAGGTTGACCCCCATTGGTATCATCAACTGGAGTGATATCGATGGAGCGATATGCCGGTCCTCCAGATACTTCAATGGCATCTGCTAACTTGGCATAGGTACGATCAGCAGCAGTTACTGTTGAGTTGGTTCCGCCCCTACTCCCATCATTATCTTGAATCTCTGAGAGAGCGATGATATCGGGCCCCTGAAGATTTTTGGCGATTAAATCCCCTAATCGGCTAAAACGAGAGGATGAATCAAAGGGATTAAGGTTTTTTACGTTAACAGCAGCGACTGTTAATTGATTTGAGGTCTTGATCAGGGTTGTGATTTCAGGACTACTAGGGACGGTTTGTGCAAAAGCTCTGCCAGGAATGATTGTGAGGGTTAATAGGCAGATACATATCAGGGCTACTACCCTTGAAATTAGGAAATTCCAAGGTTTTTTAGACCATTTCAAACAATACATAATTTATTGATCTATAGTAATTGTAAACACTGAATTTATTCTCTAACTTAAAAGCTTTTTGTTCTAGAAGAATCAAAATAACTTTACATAAAAAAGTAAAGATGTTTGAAAACACTTCAATAAGATGAAAAAATTTTTAACAAGAGATTAACAAGAGATTAAGTGGCCATTTTTAATTACTGAAAGCAATGAGTAAAGACTGTTGGGAAAGAAATAACAAACTACAAACTTCTTCATCGGTAGTTTGGGAAAAGTCTTCGTACCAGAGACTAATGGAATTAAGATTTTCTGGGCTGGTTAAACAGACTAATTGATCAACTTCGTGGCGTAATGCTTGACAGACATTAGGAGGGGCGATGGGAACCGCAATAATGATTTTTTTTGCTTGTTGTTTTTCTAAAATAGCGATCGCTGCCCGAATAGTTGAACCGGTGGCAATGCCATCATCAACCAGAATGATAGTTTTATTGTAAAGTTTGGGAAACCGGCTATCGCCCCGATAGACTTGTTCACGACGGTGTAATTCTTCTTCTTCTTGGCAGGTTACTTCTTCTATTATTTGCGGTGGAATTTGCAGCCAGTTGACTACATCTTGATTAATGATCCTAACACCTCCAAGGGCGATGGCTCCCATAGCCAGTTCCGGACGATCTGGAACTCCTAATTTTCTGACAACGCAAACATCTAAGGGCAGATTTAACCGTTTCGCAATTTCAAAGGCGACGGGAACCCCTCCTCTGGGTAATGCTAACACTAAAACGTCACCTCGGTCTTTATAGGTCGTTAATTGTTCGGCTAATTTTTCTCCTGCTTCGGCTCTGTTATAAAAGTGCATTTTCATGGTTTTGCCCCCCAATTTTACTCCTTCCCCAGTTGATTTGTGTAGCGTTTGACAGGGGTTTTGATCTCTTTCTTCTTGTTTATTGTAACATAATTAAACGGGGCTTAATGTTACAAAATATATCCTATAACCAGTAATTTTAGATGACAATGCGATCGCCTTATTTTTGGCAAGTTAGTTTAGTTTTAATCATGGGGGTTTTCTCTGTTTCTTCTACGGCTATTTTTATTCGTCTTGCTTTAGAGGCTGCGGGAGAATTAGGATTAGAATTTAGTTTATTTTTATCAGCTTCTCGCTTAATCATTGCTTCTCTTTTTTTAGTTCCTGTTTGGCCAAAAACTCTGAAAAATAAAGTTAATTCTTCTGCTTATTATTATGCGATCGGGGCGGGGGTTTGTTTAGCATTTCATTTTGTTTTTTGGATTACTTCTTTATCTTTCACTTCCATTGCTGCTTCTACAACTTTAGTCACCACTCATCCGATTTGGGTAGCGATTATGTCTTGGATTTTTTTTCAAGAAAGGCCCCAGAAAATAACGCTTTTAGGCATAACAGTTGCTTTTTTAGGAGGTGTTTTAATTGCTTTAGGAGGGGGACAGGAAATCAATTCATACAGTCAACCTTTGCTGGGTAATAGTTTAGCTTTAATGGGAGGGGTATTAGTGAGTTTTTATTTAATTTTAGGGAGAGAAGCACAAAAACAAGGATTACAAATTAGTAGTTATAGTGCCATTGTATATACCACGGCTGCTTTGCTACTTTTTCCAACACCTTTTATCTTTGGCTCTGGTTATAATAATTATCCCCAACCGGTCTATTTATATGTCTTATTGATGGCTATTTTTTCACAACTAATTGGTCATACTAGCATTAATTGGTCTTTACGTTGGTTATCGACTCCTTTAGTTACTTTAGCTATTTTATTTGAACCGGTTGGTTCTAGTATTTTGGGTTTTCTTATCTTTCAAGAAGTTCCTTCTATTTTTGTTTTTATCGGTGCATTTTTTATTTTGGTTGGTGTTATTTTAGCTGTCATTAGTTCTCAGGATAAGAATAAATCCGCTTAGCATTACCTTGTAAAATTGCTGTTGCTATATCTAAGGATTCTTTTGGGTTTAAATCTCCATTATTCACAGCTTCTTCTAATACTTCTGCTAAAAGATATCTTCCCCATTTTGCGCCTAAATAATACAATTCTGGAATATTATGAGCATCGGAAGAATATAAAATTTTTGTAGTTGGAGCTAATTCTAATAATTCCTCTAAAACTCGTTTCATTCCTTGAATACTTAAAGAGGGAATGGCTAACCCACAATCTAGATAAACTTGAGGATAAACTGCTGCCAAATATCCTGCTTCTTTTGTATAAGGATAGGAAGCGTGTAACAAAATAATAGTTACTTCTTTCCAGCGAGGGTTTTCTAATAGTTGACGTAAACATAATGGGTTACTAAATCGTAAATCTAAATCCCGATCTCCAAACCCTGTATGAAACTGAATAGGTAGTTTTTTTTCAGCCGCAATATCTAAGGCAACTCCCAATAAGAAGTCAATTAAAATCTTGTCCGTTAAACAAATATTTTGCTTTTTGTTTTCTTGTTGAATTTGCTGGAATCTTAATTTTGCAGTGTTTTTAGGAATGGGCTCAATGATTAAACCACTTCGATAAGCAGCAATACTTTTTAATCCTAAAACTTCAGGGGATGTTGAGATAATTTGGCTAGTAAAAGAGTCTAAAAATTCATCAAAGTTATCTGTTGAATTAAGAAATTTTTCAGCTAAATATTCTAATCTAATCAGCCGATAGACTTTGGTAAATTGTTGATGCCATTGCCAAGGAAAAATATAGTCAGGTAAAAAACCATCATCCAAAAAAATACTCTCTAAATTAGCTTGCTCAAAACATTTTTGGGTTAATTTTTCTATTCCTAACCCTTGACGGGTTTCGAGAATAGATTCTTCTGTTGCATCACAATTTAATAAGTTAGCAATATCTCTGACACTTCTTCTAAAAGATAAGCTATGATAGGCATGATATTCGAGAATTTCAGCATCATTACCCTCTGTAAAAGCAGTGGTATAAGTCGCATTATTAACCCAGTCTGGCCTTAATAAATTGTGACAATGATTATCAATAGCGGCAATGTTTAAAATATCTGTTTTCAGCACCATCTTGTCTCAAAAACAACTTCTGACTTAGTTAACCTGCTCGATAATATTCATGGGTTAAAAAGGGAACAGCCATTAATTCTCCTCTGGCTTCTCCTATGTTTACTTTTAAGCCTTCTCCTCCTGCTTTGGTTTTCACATACCCCAAGCCAATTACTTCATTGTCTATTTGGGTACAACTGGTTAAGATTCCGACTTTATTATCTTCGACAGTAATGGGTGTTTTTAGAGGCACTAATTGATCTAATTTTACTCCCCAAAGCCGTTGCTTTACTCCTTGATAGGTGTTTAATCTGGCGATGGTTTCTTGTCCAATGTAACAGCCTTTGTCAAAGGAAATGGTTGACCATAACCCTGCTTCTAATGGGTTATAATCTTCCGTTAGTTCCTGCTCAGGATAAGGGCGCCCTTGTTTAATTCTTAATTGTTCCCAAAGGCGATCGCCCATTGGTATTATTCCCAGATTAGTTAATGTCTCCCAAATAGTTTTAGCTTGGGTTTCTGGAACGATTAAGGTATAACCGGGAAGTGTTGTCCCACTACCATAAGCGATGATAATTGTTTCTTCTTCTAGGGTTATCTTGTCGTGGTTTCCTGGGGATAATTGGGGGATAATATTTGAGGTAAGATCCCATTTTTGTAACTTATTACTTCCTTCTTTTCCTATGATTGTCAAGATGGCATTTTGCTGAGAAATATCAGCAATTGCTACTTTATCCATCGGAAAAATATAACGATCCATCCACTCTAATAAAAATTGACGGCGGTTGGGAGCGACTAATAAAACAATGCTATCTTCTGTTACATAAGCTGTTGCTAAGTCAAGGGTTCTTCCTGTTGAATTGACGAAAACTGTATCAGATAATTGTCCAGGTTTAAGAGCATTAATATTGTTGGTGGTTTGATTATGGAGGAACCGTAAACGATCTTCTCCTGTTAGGGTTAAGAGTCCCCAATGACTGCGATCGCAAAGAACAGCGTTGTTGTAAGCACAATTAAGTCCTTGACTATCATTGCCAAAACTATCAACAATGTTGTCATTGTCTCTCAAAATTGCTCCTGATTGTTTTTGCAGTTCTCTTAATTCTTTTAACATATTCTTTTCTTCACTGTTTTAATTATTTAGAAAGTTCTCAATGATAGTTTTGATTGTTTGTTGGGTTTTTTCTTCTAGTTTGTCCCAATCAATTTCTCCTTTTTCTTTAAAAAGTTCACTATCAATATCTACCATTAGACTATCTTGTGTTGAGTCTTCTGAAGAAAAATTATACTCTAAAAAACAAACTTTAAAGCAAATTTCCCAGACACTCATAGTAACAGATTTCTCCTCATGAGTCAAAATAACTTGATGGCCAGGAAAAGGGTTTTGTACTTCTTCATAGGTAGCAACTAAGTTTGATTTTTCGAGTTGTTTACGAAGATTATCCATCACCCGAATAAAACTAGGCTGCATTAAAAGTTCTGCTTTTTCCCAGTCTGTTGCATTCTTAAAAGTTGGCTTCATTTAATGAATAATTGATAATGGACAGTGACTTGGTGAGCAAATTTACAAATATTTTCTAGTTGTTAGGAAACAATGTTAATTTTGCTTAACCTAAAATAAGGATAATTGGGGTCTATCTTCGAGATTACAATAAGGACGACTAAAGCTTAAAGGGGCTTCTAAGGCGTGTTTTTCTAAAAAATGAGGCTCCCTCATGATACCCTGTGTTTTTCCATCATAAACTATTTTTCCTTGACTTAATATAATAGTTCTCTCACATAATTCCCAGGCCAGATCAAGATCATGGGTTGCGACTAATAAAGTTAAGGGTAATTGATGAAGCAAATTAATGAGTTGACGACGGGAGGCTGGATCAAGTTGTGCTGAGGGTTCGTCTAATACTAAAACTTGGGGTTGCATGGCCAAAACACCAGCTATGGCTACTCGTTTTTTTTCCCCTCCTGAAAGGTTATCTGGATTACGGTCACTATAAATTTTTGGGTCAATATTCACTGCTTCCATTGCTTCTACTACCCTTAATTTTAGTTCGTTTCCTTTGATCCCTCTATTTAGAGGACCAAAGGAAACATCTTCCCAAACGGTGGGCATAAATAATTGATTATCGGGGTTTTGAAAGACAAGGCCAACAAAGTTACGAACGTTGACTAAGTTCTGATTATTAATTGTCCATTTTCCAATGTTTATTTCTCCTGTTTGTGGTAAAAAAATACCGTTCAAATGCAGTTGTAGAGTTGATTTTCCTGAACCATTGGCCCCAATTAAAGCAACTTTCTCATTAGCTTTTATGGCAATATTAATATCATCAAGGGCTAAATTTCCATCAGGATAGCGATAACTTAGATTTTTAATCGATATTGGATTATGGTGCATAACGATACAGTAACAAAAACCCTCACATAAATTGAGTCTAACTTAACTAGATGCACTGGTATAAAATTTTAAGGCAAATTGCCAGAAGTAATGAGATATAATCAGGAGGAAGATGGCTAATAATCCCGAAAACAATAGCCATATTTCTTGATTTTTTCCTAGCAATGTTTCTGCGGGTACGGTGGTTAAAAAGGTAACAGGAACGACAAAGGTAAAGAAAATTCGATAAGCAGTGGGATAAGCTGCAATGGGATATCTTCCTGCCTCTAATAACCCTCTTAATACTTCGGTGACATTATATATTTTTACGAACCAAATACTGGTAGCCCCCAACATAAACCAAATACTATACAGACTAATAATAGCAAATCCTACTGTTATCATGCTTAAGAAATAATTAGAAATATTGAATTGTAATTGATGACTAGCATAGATAATAATAATTAATCCGAAGACAAGATCAGAAAGTCCCCAAGGGGAGAAACTTCTTAAGGATAACCAATATTGGCTACTAATAGGTTTCAGGAGTATAAAATCAAGGGTTCCTTGTTGAACTTGTTCGACAATACGATTCAAGTTAGGTACTAATAATGTAGAAGAAACTCCGTTTAATAAGGTAAACATTCCCAAAACAATCAAAGACTCTTGCCAACTCCATCCTGGAAATGTGTAATCGGTTTGATAAAATAAATATAAGCTAAATAGACTACCTACTAAGTTGGTCAAACTACTTAAAACAGCGATAAAAAAATTCAATCTATATTCTAATTCTGCGGCAATGGCTGTCATCCAAAATAATCTTAAAACTTGCAGATATAACTTTAATTTATTCATCTTGTTTTATCTTTTTTTACGGCATCCATTCTAATATAATACTAAATTGACTATCTTTTTCAACCCGTGAATTTTGTTCTTCAATTTCAGTAGCTAAGCGAATTTTTGGGGTAATTGCATAACCAAAGGAAACGTTAGTTATTCCCACTTCATCATCATCTCCAGGGGAAATAAAGGTCTGAGAAAAGGATATATCAGCAGCACCATTTCTAGACAAAGGAAAGATTATTTTTCCGCCAATATTAACCCCATCTTCTGAATAATTATTAGTGCTAATAGAACGATAGCCTACTATGGGGGCAACGTTAATATAATAGCCTAAAGGTAATAAATAATATTGTAAATTAACCCCTCCTGCATCTCTTCTGCCGAAGGAGGTTTCATAGTCTCCACTAATGGTTAAACCCGTGGAACCAATAAAGATATCATTGACAGAAACGTTAATACCTCCATCATGTTGAGTAGAGGGAAATTCTGCATAACCTATACCAATTCGAGTACGAAAACTCGGATCATTATTAATATCTTCTAAAACATCAGGAACCCTTTCCATCCATCGCTGTAATACAGGACTATTATCGATAATTTCTGGGGGTAAATCTAGAGAATTTTCAGCACTGAGATCAGGGTTCTGACTATAAACTTTCTCAGTTAATGAACCCAAAAATGTTAAAGTAATCACCGCTAAAATTAGCTTACCATCTAACTGAATTTTCTGAGAAAACATGATTTATTTTGCTCCTAACAAAAGGTTAAATAATAAAAATTATCCCTTAAAAATTCTACTGTAATTAAAGGATAAATCCCCGACAGATTGCCAAATCACCTGACGACCAACTCCCTTAATATAAGATAATTGAATCTCTAAATAATTTAAAGGAAGATAGGGCAATTTTTCTGGCCATTCAATGGCTGTAATACCTGGCAATACTTCCCCTTCTTCCCAATATTGTTCTAAGTATAACCCCGCTACTGCTTTGGGTTCGAGACGATACAAGTCTAAATGATACAAGGGTAAACGTCCCTGATGATACTCATTGATTAGGGTAAAGGTGGGACTGACAATGGGCTCAGTAATCCTCAAACCCTTTCCTATGCCCTGGACTAAGGTGGTTTTCCCCGTTCCTAAGTCCCCTTTAAGCAACAAAACGGAACTTTGAGGTAAATTTTGACCTAATTTCTCGCCCAAGGTCTTAGTTGCCTCAAAATTAGGTAAGATTAACAAGTTAGAAGGGTTAATCATTGTTAATTAAAACTATCAAGTTGATTAGGAGGAAGTTCAAACTCTTCTAAATTGCCAGGAATCCTGTCAATATTGTTTGGGTTTGGGGTTAAGTCTCGCTCGAAGTTAGGGGTACTATCTCTTTGTATGCTACTATTAACTTTTTGAATTTGTGCTAGAAAATGTCCTTGATCATGATTTAAGGAACGGGCTAAAATCAATCCTTCTTGGAAGGCAGATAAGGCTGTTTCATACTGTTTTTGTTTTAAATAAATTTCCCCTACTTTGTCATAAGCTTTCATTAAACCATAATAATTATAAGATAATTGTTCCACTTGAATTAATCGCTGATAAATTTGCAGGGCATAATCTTCTTGGTCATAATTAGTGTAAAGATTAGCTAGTTTGGTTAAGGCTTGGGCAGCCGCACCAAAAAGTTCTAATGACCAAGCTAAGGCGTAGGCTACTTGATAATTTTGACTGGCTAACTCTGGTTTATCTAATGCTTCGTAATCTTGACCAATCTCAATTTTTAAGGGCGGAATAAACTCTATTTTTTGACTTGATAAATAACTATCGACTAATTTTTGTTTGATATCGGCTGAGTTATTAGGTTGTAAAGAGGCTGTATAAATTTCTGCCAAGGTTTGTAAATATAAGCCTTCTTCGTAAGTATTTTGTTGCTCCTGAGCTTGAGCTAATAATTCCTCATAAATAACAGCAGCCCTAGGATAATCAAACTTAGCTAGATATAGTCTTCCTAATCCTTGTAAGGATTCTTTTACGGTAAAGGGTTCGCTATTTTCTCTGGCATAGTTAAGAACTTTTTGATAAACGATAATAGAATTATCTAAGCTGTGTAGGTTAGCATAAGCATTGGCTAAGGCGATTAAAAATTCTGGACTTAAGGGATCTTCTTGTTCTGATAATTTTTGGAGCGTTACTAATCTTTTACTAATGATTTGCACATCTTCGGTTCGAGTTTTTTGCCAGGCTATTTTTCCCACTCTTCCTAAAGCATTGACTTCTTCAATTCGACCTAAAACTCGTCTCAATCTTAATTCCCGATACCAAATGTCAAAGGCGATATTAGTATTCCCATCCTCTAATTCTTGGCCTGCTTTTAGATTTAATTTATTAAGTTCTCTTCTTAATCTTTTTTGTTCAAAAGGGGTAAGTGGTCGAGGAATTGCAGGAATTAAAGGATCATCGATGGGAAGTTCTAAAGGGTTTAATTCTGGCTCTGGCAGCGACAAAGCCATCCTACTCGGCTGCTGGAAATCAGCCCCTGTTAAGATAAGGGTTAAAATTATTAAAAGAGGAAGTTTATAATAAGAAAAAACACAATTAAACATAGTTTGACTCGCCAATATTTACCAATACCCTCAAATAAGATAACATTTAATTAAAGAGGAGTGTTTGAGGGACAACAATGTGAGGAAATTAATTAACGTTATCTTAGCCTTAATGGTCATTATTGGTTTAAGTGGCTGTGGTACAACGCCACAAATTAACGCAGAACAGCGATTATTTCCCCCTATTTCCTTAGAATTTATCGAAAGCTACGATTTAACTCCGCAAAGCTTCCAAAAAACTCCTCTAGGTGGGCTTTCGGCCCTGACTTATGATCGTCAAAGTGATCGCTTTTATGCTCTATCGGACGATCGCTCTGAGCAAGCACCGGCTAGATTTTATACTTTGAAGATCAATGTTGTTGCCAGGGATGAGCAAAGAGCCCAGATTGAGGGCGTGATGGTGGAAAAGGTAACTTTTCTCAAGGACGCAACGGGAAAAAACTACCCCTCTCAAACCATCGATCCAGAGGGCATTGCTCTGTCTCCTAGAGGTACTTTGTTTATTTCTAGCGAGGGTATTCCAAAACGGGGAATTAATCCCTTTATTGGCGAGTTTGACCTGGAAACTGGACAACTGCAGCAACAGATTCGTCTTCCTAACCGCTACCTCTTACCTGAAACCAAGGAAGATAGTCCTAGGGGCGTTCAAGAAAATCTTGGCTTTGAACCCTTAACCATTGCGGCAACCAGTACGGTCAAAGATGATCCCTTTCGCCTTTTTACCGCTACTGAAGCCTCATTAACCCAAGATGCTGCCCCTAACCCTCCTCTACAAATTCCCGTCCGCTTACTCCACTATGTCATCAGTCCGGTGGGTCCTCCAGTGGTGGTGGCTGAACATTTATATTTGTTGGATGAAACCCCCAAAGGTGCAATTATCAACGGGTTAACGGAATTATTAGCTCTCCCTCAAAAAGGCTCGTGGTTGAGTTTAGAAAGAACTTTCGGGGTATTTGGCAATGGGGCAAAATTATTTCAGGTGGTCAATAGTGGAGCTTCAGAAACCTCAACGGTTAGCAGTTTTCAGGAGGGGATTGCAGGGATTCAACCCTTACGCAAAAAATTATTATCGAATCTAGAAACCTTGGAGCTTGAGTTAGATAATCTCGAAGGGATGACCTTTGGTCCAATTCTCCCTAATGGTGTGCAGACGTTAATTTTGATCAGCGATGATAACTTCAATCCTCAACAAAAAACTCAACTATTGTTATTTGCAATAGGCAGTTAACTTGGACTGTGGAATTAGATACAGTAAGGACATCCTACCCTTATGATAGCACAAAAAATAAAAAAATTGTAGTACGTTTCTGTAACCCCCATTCTTTCGTAGAGCCTTTTGCTTATTTATCAAGATATGATGACAAAAGCAGCTATTTTTTGTATCAAATTATACACTTTTTTCAGCAAAAACCCTTTTTGTTTTTTTAATTATTACAAATATAATACAAGTAGAAGAAAAGGGTGAAGTTTTTTTCACCAATTAAGGAAAAAATGACCATTACAAGAAGATTATTTCAACAATTCTGACAGTTTTGGTGAATTTGATTATCCTATGGAATAGTTGAACATAAAGAGAAGAAGTACCATGAACAAACAACTATTAAGAATGGGTGTTACGACCCTTTTAGCAGCGTTAATCAATGTCAGTGGTTATAGTAGTACCCAAGCCAGCTTAAGCGGCGAGAATGGGCTTAATTACCCCCAAGAAATTGCCAAAACTACTGAAGAAGAAACTCGTATTCGAGTGTATGAACAAGCCAGCCCGGCCGTTGTTACCTTACTAGGGAAACAAGGTCATGGCAGTGGATTTATTATTAGTCCAGATGGCATGATGATTACCAATGCTCATGTGGCAGAAGTATTATCATCTCCGGCCACCATTGTGTTAGCTGACGGGACAAAAGTCTTAGCTGATTTTATAGGATATGCCAATGATAAATTAGATTTAGCTGCCTTAAAAATTCGGGATAAAACTAACTTACCTTTTTTACCAATTGGTCAGTTAGATTCTATAAAAGTAGGTCAATCCGTTTATGCTATTGGCACTCCTTTAGAAGAAGAATTTACCACTTCTTTAACCTATGGAGTCATTAGTCGTCTTCATGGAGGAGGAGGAATTATTCAACATGATGCTGCTATTAATCCAGGTAATTCCGGAGGACCATTATTGAACTCGGATGGGGAAGTGATTGGGGTTAATACTTGGCTCTATAATGACACAGGAACGAAACGATATATTGGCATCAGTTTAGCTTTATCAGTGAAACATTTACAGCCCTTTTTAGTTGCTCTCGAACAAGAGAATACTCAAGAATATGCCTCACGGCCACAACCGAGTAATCCTGAAAAATCCCAAGTTCCCCAATTACCTCCAGAAGGAGCAACTATTACAGCGAATTTTAAACAAGGGGATAAAACTTTACCCAATAATAGTTATTATCACATTTATTCCTTTTCAGGTCGTGCAGGACAAGAAGTTACCATTGAAATGGATAGTCAAAGTCTCGATGCTAATTTAATGTTATTGTTACCAGATGAAGAAAAATTGATCGCTCAAAATGATGATATTTCTGCCAATAATTTTAACGCTAAAATACAAGTTGAATTACCGAGCAATGGAGTTTATGTCATTTTGGCGAATACCTTTGAACCTGGGGAAAAGGGAAGTTATCGCTTAAGTGTTAAATAAACCCTATTCGGACGAACAAAATGAGAATTCTTTTTGCTGTTGAGGATGGGTTAAAAAATAAGCTTCTAACCAGAGACAGCCTTTAGTTAATAGGGTTTGTATTTGTAGTGGCCAAATAGTAACGACACCTTGATCATCCCCTGAAATAAGACTCAAGCCATCATCGCTAAAACGAAGACTGGTAAGAGAATTTTTAGAAGCTTTTAGGGTAACTAAAGGTGTTCCTTCTTTGTTCCATAGTTTAATGATTCCGTTTTGATCTCCAGAAGCAATCATCGAACCGGTGGGATCAAAAATAACCTGATTAATAGTGTCAATATGCCCTGTTAATGTAGTTATCAAATCACCTTGAGAATTCCATAATTTTAGGGTTTGATCTTCACTAGCAGAGATAAAGGTTTTACCATCAGGGCTAAAAGTTAAATCTTTAATATATTTTTGATGTTCATGCAAATTTTTGATATGAATTCCTTGAGATGTCCATAAATGAATTACTCCATTTTCATGGCCCGATACCATGAGATTACCTTGAGGATTAAAGGCAATTTTAGTTACCCAACCATTTTCTGCTTGAGTTTCTAATGGTTTAATTAAGTTACCTTCAAAGTCATAAAATTCAATTTTTCCTTCATCTGTTCCCACTGCTATTATGTCTTGTTGCGGATGAAAAGCGAGACTCCAAATTGATGAATTTGGGCTAGAAATATTTTTTATAAATTGTCCATTGAAGTTAAAAATTTTAATTATTCCAGAAGGTAAAATAATGGCAATTTTATCCTTATTTTGACTAAACTCAGGAGTGAGCAATGATTGATGGTTTAATTTGATAGCTTTTGTTTTAGTTACTGTTAAGTTTGAATGGGTAATATTGCCTTGTATATCGGTAATAATTATCTCGTCTGTATTAGGAACAATATCAATATTTGTAATAGCATCTCCTAAAATTAATTGGTTGAGTATCCCTGATTCCAATCGCCAAAACTTTATCATTTGAGAGGCATCTCCTGAGACTAATACATTACCATCAGGACTAAAATCAATACTATTAATAGAATCATTATGTCCCGATAAGTTATTGATTAAAGTACCATCTTGTGCCCATATTTTAATCATTTGATCCTCACTACTAGACGCAATTAATTTACCTTGAGGATGAAAACGAATATCAGTAATCCTTTCTCGATGACCTTCTAGGGTTTTGATTAGTTTTCCCTCTATTGTCCATAATTTTATGGTCTGATCATCACTTCCTGTGACTATCATCTTATTATTAGGACTAAAGCCAATTTTCGTGATCCAATTTTCATGACTTGATAGGGTTTGTTGAAGATTTCCATTAATATCCCAAACAGTAACTTCTCCGTTTTCTTTTCCTACTGCAATGGTTTGATTATCGGGACTAATACTTAAACTGGTTGCCCCTTCTATCGTTTCCAGAAAACCTTGGAGCAAATTCTTATTTTTTCCCCATACTTCTAATAAACCTTCGGGGGTTATAGTCACAGTTATTTCACCATTATCGCTTACTTTTGCCATCGATAAATCCTTATTATAGGAAAATGATGAAAGTATTTCTTTTTGATTTTTCTCCCAAATATTTACCCTTCCTTTACTGGTTACTATAATTAGCTTTGGTTGATTTTTAATCCATCTTAAAGCAACAATTTTTTCTCCTGATCTTAAAGTTAATTCTTTTAAAATTTTTCCTTTTTTGTCTAAAATTGTTAGCTCATTTTCTCCAGTAATAACTAGGAAATTATCTTGAGAAGAGAACTGAATTTGACTTAACTCGTTGACAGTTGTTTCAATTTGATTAAATTCTTGTATGTTGCTCAAAATAGTTAACAAAGTAGCTACAGGAGAAAAACTAAGATACTCTTTTAAAGAAGATTGATTATTAAAACCTTTGTCTAATTTTCTAGCTATTTTCATCCCTGATAGTAAACCCTTTAAAGGTTGAGAACTAAACTCTTGTTGTGCATTATAACTTTGTTCATTTATTTCGGCTGTCTCTTCCCAAATCTTGGCTTTTCTGAATTGATATTGAGCAAAAATAAAACTAATAATGATTAATAATAATCCTAAAAATCCTCCTCGGCGCACTAAATTATTAGCTTTTTTATTGGCTTCTTGTAAAACACGATTAGCTTTTATTTTCGCTTCTTTTTCTAAGGTTTCTTGTTGCACTAAAAAACGTTGAGAGGCAGTAATAAATTGATAATCTATGGAAGTTAATTTGTGGGTGTCAGACCATTTTATGACTTGTTCTATGGACTCTCCTTGTAATAAATAATTAGCATTATAATTAGACTTAATCCAATTATTCATTTCTGCTGCATAGGGACGTAAATTAGCTAAATTTTCTTGAACCCAATCTAAGTTAAAAATTCTTTGATAAATCAAATTATAAACTTGCAAATACTCTCCTTTGATTGCGACTATACCTGATAATCTTAACTCTATTTGTTCAGGAGAATGATCCACTTTAATTTTAGAATAAGAGCCATCAATTTCAGATAATAAAACTTGTTGATAAAGTCCCAATAATTGAATTGCTTTTGTCTCATTATCTAACAAGCGATCGCAGATAGTTTTTAAATGCTCAGGTTGATCTTGATATTCCCAATTATCTAAAATATATTTTTTAACTAAACTATCAATATCAAGATCAGCTTTAGAACTATTTTCCCTAATAAGACGACATAGTTTTTGAGTCAGAAAAGGTTGTCCACCTGTCCAAGTTAAGATAGTTTGTAAAATGCTTTGTGCATCATCACAATTGTCCATTAACCCTGGCAATAAGGCCGATTTAGCTTCTTGTAAGGTAAACCCTGTTAACCCCACTAAATAACTAATATTAAAAGGTGTTCTTTGTTTATCTTTGATTAAGTCTGATGGGGTTGCCACTCCTAATAAACAAAAGGTTAAACGATTATAATTATTATTCTCTGCCCGTAAATTATAACAAGAACGAATCAAGGCAAAAATATCATCCTTAAAATCAAGTTTAATTAAACTGTCAATTTCATCAATAAAAATAACCAGATTATGAGGACTCTTAATGTTTAAAATTAACTCAAATAATTCCAATAACTTTTGAGGGTTTGTTTGGCTTTTTTGTTCTTCCCACAAAGTTGTCAGGTTAACCTCATCTTCTAAATCAAATCCTGATATAAGTTGATAACAAAAACCTTGATACCATTGCTCCTGATTAACATAATTACCTAAAATTGTTAAATCAATAGAAGCAGATTCAATACCTTTTTTTATCAGGGTTTTCATGGTTTGAATCCTGAGACTTGATTTTCCCATTTGTCGGGAATTAAAGACACAACAATACTCATTGGCTGTTAATTTTTCTAAGAGTTCTTGATCAGCTTGTCGAAAAACATAAGTAGGATGGTTAGCTTTTAAACTACCGCCTACTTTATAGTAACTATTAGTTTTCATTTCTAGTATTTAGATTTAATCTATAAAAAATTAACCGATACATCGACCATCTTTCTATAAATAAGCCTTGAAATAATCTTGATAAAGACGATAACGAGGCACCACAGATTTACCATCCCATTTAATCAAACCCATACTTTCTAATTGATAAAGAGGCCTTCCCGTTAATTGTGTTAATTTTTCTGAATTTAACACTTTTTTGAACATCTCAGCTAATCCTTGATTACTTTGAAAAATTTCCAAATATTCCCTTAAGTGTTGTCCATAAATACCCCGATCTTGAGTTGAGTTTTTTAATAGTTTATCCAAGGATAAATGATGACGAACTAAATAATAAAAAGCTAAACGAACTAAATAAGGATGCCCTCCGACTAAAGACATAATAGGCTTAACAGCACCCCGCTCTAATCCATGACGAAGAGCTAAGTTCTCAACTTGTTCTAGAGTTAAATCCACTAATTGAATGGGTAAACCAATATTAAAAGGAGATTGATTAATATCTAATTTTCCATAATATTCTGTTGAATGAGCCACAACAATACGCAGTTTTTCCCACACTTCTGACTCATTTGCTTGTTCATTCCAATAGCGTAACATGGGGAAAAAGTTCTGATAGATTTCTGGATATTCAAACAATTGATCAATTTCATCTAATGCAAGGATAATTCCCCCAGAAACGTCTTTAAGTAAAACTTTTAATTTATGGGTTAATCGTAACATATTAAAGTCTTCTTTTGATCCCGTATCCGGTAGAGAAAGTTGTAATAGTATATAATCAAAAAAACTCTTTAAGAACTTATATTGATCAGCCATATTCTGCTTCTCAATCAAACTAAAGTTTAAGTAAACTGTTTTATATTGCTTCTCTTTCCCATGAGCAATGATTCGCTTTAAAAAAGAAGTTTTTCCCATCTTTTTAGGAGCTTTAATTCTAATCAAAGCTCCAGGCTCTTCTATTTCAATATAACAACTTGCTTCGCAATTACGGGGTTCATAAAAAGGAGAATTGAGAGGTTCATTTCCTTCAGGAAAACGAATTTCTTTGGTCAAACAGCCACATTTTTCTAATGCTTTTTTACCCACTAAGTTTGGTAGAAAATTCGCAAATAATTCTACCAAAATACACCGATAATCTGGCTCAATCTCTGGCGGATATCCAAACTTCTTAGAAATATTGGTTAAATGTTTTGTCGCTGTTGAACGATGGGTGGCTCCAATTTCCCAAGTAATATCTGCATCAGATAACCCCTGTAAAAATCCATGCAGCACTTGCTTTTGTTTTGGAGTCAATTCATTACGATAAATCGCTTCAAACGCCCCCTGATTCATGGTGCTTTTCTTCCTGAATAATTGGTGAGTCAACCTCCCTATTTTACTCACTTAACAAATTATTAACATGACAATGCCTACTTTACTGTTTTTGTCAATAAGCATTTGTTCTCAAAAAACTGTATAAAAAAAAACATTTTTATAAAACTTTACATTTTTTTCATATTTTGTTACACTGCTTGTGTGACAATGCTTACATTGAGCTTGTAATTCCTGATCCCAGGAAACGCAATTTTTAACAAATTTCAGACACAATTAGTAGGTGCGTAAGGAAGGATAACTATGGTTCAAGCAAAACCGTTGAACGATCAGGCTGTTTCTAAGGCTAATCAAATTATTCAGTTCAATCACCCCGTAAAATACCGTACTTCAGAATGGTATACCGGTCATGGTGAAATCGTCGCTACAGGAGATAACCGTTCATTTGAAGTCTCTGCCAGTTATAACCTTAAAGCGACTGTTAAGTTAGTTAACGGAGTTTTCGAGTTAGAAAACACTACCTTAGCCGACGTTTACAGTGGTCGCGGCCGTTGTGTTGCGATCATCGATCAAACCGTCAACGAACTCTATGGAGAAGTAATTAGCCGTTATTTCGAGTATCATGAGATTCCTTTAGAGTTACTAGCTTGTCGAGCTTGGGAATCTGATAAAACCCCTCAAACCGTCCATCAATTACTCGCCTTCTTAGGTAAAGATGGTTGTGATGTCTCCCGCAACGAACCCGTATTAGTCATCGGTGGTGGTGTCTTAAGCGATGTTGCCGGCTTAGCTTGCGCATTGCAACACCGAAGAACCCCTTATATTATGATTGGGACAACCGTGGTTGCGGCTATTGATGCCGGTCCTTCCCCTCGTACTTGTACCAATGGAAGTCAGTGTGACATCCTCCCACGCTAACTGCTAGGCAGTATAGCGTGGGCTTCCCGACTCACGACGGGATATTTCTGCCCACAGGGGTATCCCCCTACGCCAGTTATCTAGGCTCATCATCCCCGACACCTCGACTTGGCAGACTGTTTCCTTTCCTCTGAGTCCCAGAGTAGTAGTTTCTATCCCTCGATTGCATATTTCCTGGGCTGATGCCACGTCCCTATCACATTGATATCCGCATTCAGGACAATCATGAACCCTATCAGAAAGGGTCTTCCTCACCTCTGCACGACAATTAGGACAGGT
>JAAUYJ010004638.1_pt1 | contig 18948 bp, 12 predicted proteins | sample 7278031 | NCBI WGS metagenome assembly JAAUYJ01 (sample SAMN14350222, study PRJNA611818) | marine sediment metagenome | isolation source: surface marine sediment (1.8m) | place: French Polynesia: Moorea | collected 2018-08 | reverse complement strand
CCATTTTATATATTTACGAGAATACCTTATTGCCAGCTTTAGACAACGCATCTTTAGCTATCTGTAAAGCCAGTAAATTCATTGCTAAAATCTAGAATGAAATGACCCTGCTTAAGTAACTGACAATAAAATTTAGCAATTACTCATAATTTAAGTATTAAAATGCTCAAGGCTAGATTACTAATTAGGATTTGCTGATTAACTATTAAAGCATTTACAGATAAAGACTCAAGTCTTTTTTTCTAGAAAAAAGTGCCAGCTTTTAGTAGCTAATACCAAATTCTAACAGGGCTGTTAGTATAGGTATGATAAAGTCGAGGTGAAGAATAAAGCTTCAGTTATCTAGGAGAGACAGAAGAAGGAAGAGGGCAAAATTAGATATTTCCCAAGTTTTTACACAAACGATAACAACGGATATGATATTAAAGGGGGAGGCTTCAAGATGGAATTTTCCAATTATTAATAATTAATTATTAATAATTCGGTGAGTATTTTTAGCAGACAAGGGCATAAAAATTGATCGACAATTTTTTCTCCTACTTTTACTTTTTCTATAATGCTCATTCCTCCTAACTCATGTAGGGGCAAATGGCCATTACCCCCTACTACTACTCACGCCTATAACTTTTTTAGCAAACCCTAATTATTGGTTTACCTTAAACTTAAATAATAACTCTTAACTTTTCAGATGCCAAAGCTAAATCACCGAATATAATTATCCTTAACTTTTATCCTAATTCTACAGTCGTAACACCCCAGATTTTAGTCCGATCAAGATTAGGTTTTTCAGCAGTGTACATTCTCACACATTCAAAGACTGGTTTCATTTGATAACTTTCTACTAAACTAAGAGCCTGTTTGTTAACATCAGGAACATCAATATAAACATTTTGGTTCTGAGAATAAGTACATAAAGCCAAAAATATTTTTGCCGCTAGTTCTTGATTTTCGGCAAATAAAGGACCTATCCTAAATCCTTCGGTAGATTTTCTAATAACTCCATAACCCACTAAATTTCCATCATTAACTATTCCATAACCAGTGCCATGAGATTGATTAATCCATGTTTTGAGGAAATGGGGACGCTCTGCGGGAAAATAATGACTATCATAAAGGCAAATTTGCTCAAAATTTATAGTTTTTAAATCTCTGATATCTTCAGATATTGAACCTGATATTATCCCTTGATAACGCAAATGATGATGAGCAGGTTTAAACCCAGATTTTTTATAAGTATCAACTTGTTCTAAAACAGCATCTAAAGCAGCAGGTTGATTGTCAATTAACCGTAAAGCCTCCTGCCAGATTTTGATCCCAAATCCTTGTTTTCTCCATTCTGGTTTGACCATATAGATACCAATAAAACTAAACTTTTGATTATATCTAACTGCAGAAATACAACTAATTGGTTGTCCGTTCAATTCTCCAATTAAAAAACCTTTGGGGTCAGCAACATAAAAATTATTGGCATCATCAATACCAGGATTCCATCCCTCATCAGCAGCCCAACTTAAAGCTAATTTTAAGTCAGTTATAGTCATAGTCCGAACCAGAAAATTATCTTCAGTAATAGGCATTTTTAAATACTTAACTCAAAATATTAATTAAACTTTGAAAAACCAACCCCGACGATACATAAATTCAGAAATTCCCCACCAAAATAATACATTCACAATAGCAAAGAGCAAAGAACCGTTTAAGTCTCCTGCCCAAGATTGAAAAAATTGTTCATATATCCAAGTTTTGATAGTAGGAGCGTTTTCTCCACTACCAATATTGTTATAAATCATCAGTCTGGCCAAAAACCCAGAAGCGACAAATATAAAAATGGCATTCAAGCCCATCACTTCAAATGGCCTGCCCCATTTTTGCCAACCTCGAACTTCGATCACTTCATAACAGGCAGCTAGTAAAAGTAAGGCCCATCCGGCGGTAAATATAACATAGGAACTTGTCCATAAAGCCTTATTAATGGGAAAAAATAGTCCCCAAATATATCCCACTACTACACAGCTGAGACCAAAAATGATTAAATTCAGGCTGGTTCGACTTTTCCTTGGTTGATGCTTGAGCCATTCCCCTGGAAAGTAACCAATGAGAATCGTGACTATGGCTGGTAAAGTGCTGAATAGACCTTCTGGGTCGTAGGGTTTACCATCCCAAAGATGTTGTTGGGTCAAAATTAGGCGATCTACATAACCGCCAAAATTGCCTTCTGGGGAGAGGTTGCCAGCACCGTAACCGGGAATAGGGATAAGTTGCATGGCTGCCCAATATCCAATTAGTAAGGTGGCGCAAAGATAGTAAAGTTGTTTTCGGGAGAGGTTGAGAATGGCTAAGGCAGCAAGGAGGTAGGCTAAACTAATACGTTGCAATACTCCCATGATGCGAATTGTGGCCAATTTGTAAGAGGGAAAGCCATTTAGTAGTAAACCGAAGAGAAAAAGTATTAGACATCGTTGTATAATTCTTTTGTAAACTTGTATATTAGGTTGGTTTTCTTGGGTGTATTTGGACAAGGAAAAAGCCATTGCTACACCTGCAATAAATAAGAAAAATGGAAAGACTAAATCGGTAGGGGTGCAGCCATGCCATTCTGCGTGGAGCAAAAGGGGATAAACATGATTCCAACTGCCAGGGTTGTTGACAAGAATCATGCTAGCAATGGTGATGCCACGAAATAGGTCGAGGGATTTTAGGCGCATTTTGTTGTGTTTTGTATTCACAGCAAAAAATAATAAGTTTTGGAGAATGGAAATGTGAATTCTATTCTAAGATTGAATACCATAAACTTTGTAGTAAAAACAATTTACTAAAAATTTTCAAGAGGAATTTAATTAATGGTTAAAAAGGATAATTATAACTTCATTTCTGAACCAGTTTTTCTAGTAGGTGCTGAACGTTCGGGGACTACAGTTCTGAGATTAATGCTAGACCACCATCCTCAGATAGCTTTTAATAACGAATTTGAGTATGCAGTTGATTTGGTTTCAGATGAGGGTAAGTGGCCAGAGATGGACAGATATTATGAGTGGTTGGAAACTAATCGTATCTTTCTGGGGAGTGGTTTTGAGATAGACCGTAGCTTGAGTTACCCTGAACTGATAGATAGTTTTCTACGCCAGAAACGTGATCGGGCAGGTAAACCATTTGTAGGGGCAACAGTTCATCGTCATTTTAATTGGTTACTTGATATTTGGCCTGATGCTCGCTTTATCCATATACTTAGAGATGGCAGAGATGTTGCCCGTTCTAATATAGGTATGGGCTGGGCAGGTAATGTTTGGACTGGAGTAAACCGTTGGGTAGAAGCCGAACAGTTATGGACAAAGCTAAAAGAAATTATTCCTGAAAATCGACGCACTGAGTTAACCTATGAAAATCTGATTTCAGAACCCGTTCTAGTTTTGACGCAGCTATGCGAATTTATAGGTGTTCCATATAATGAAGCAATGCTAAGTTATCCTGAGACTAGTCCCTATGAGTTGCCAGATAAAAAATATGTTGCACAGTGGAAAATAAAAATGTCGGAATATGAGATTCGATTGGTAGAATCTAAAGCAGGAAATATGCTAGAAGAACGGGGATATGAACTTAGTGGGTTACCTATATTGATAGTTAACAGTACAACCAAGCTTAGACTAAAATTTCAAGATAAGTTAGAACGAATCAAATACCGGGTTAACCGTCTAGGTTTAGGCTTATATATAGAAGACTATTTATCAAGGCATCTAGGCTCTGAAAAATGGGAAAAAGCAGTAAAATTAAAAATTGTAAATATGCAGCAAGCAGGGATGCGAAAAAATGTTGAAAGAAAGATGAAAGAAAAAGGTAAAAGTCAGTAGCCTATGAAAATATGATTTCAGAATATGAAAAATTAATAATAGTATTTAAACAGGTTGGTTAAAAAAATAACTGAAAAATGGGTAAAATTTAGAGCAAAGTCACCTAAATCCTAAATCATATGCGTTTCGCCTGATTAAAAAGTTTTATTAAAATTTTCAGGGTATTTCTGACATCTGCGTTTAATCATAGTTAGTGATAACGAAGCTCGAAAATAAGCAGAAAGTATTTTGAGACACTGATCGATTAAAAATATTTTGGATAATTATTTATGTGTGGGATAATATCAATTTGTTAGCTAAAAAACAAGAAGAAAAGGAGGTATTTTATAGTCATTTTAAAGATAAGTAGCTAACTCAAATATTTTTTAAGAATTATTAGGCTCTGTAAACTAGACCCTTACTAACAGAAATATCAACTTCAGCCTAAATAGAAAATTTATTAATAGCAAATTTTACAGAGTATTGGTACAGACATATGTATTGTTTACAAACTCTCTATGATATTAATTGAGATGAATTATCCCAACCAACTTTGATAGAGAAACAGTCTAATGAAATTTAATTCTGTTGGTAAAAAATCTAGAAACAAGTAATTTGATTGAAAAAAGTGAACCGAGAACAAAGAAGAAAGGCAGTAAAAAGTCAAAACAAAAATCTACCTCCTAATAATCTTCCAGCAAATGCCTTATCCTATGCTCTATCTTTTCATAAGGGTGGGCAACTCCAAGAGGCAAAAATTATCTATGAAAAGCTTATAGAAGCCGAACCAAATAATTCTCAAGTCTTAAATTATTTGGGGGTACTAAAAGCTCAAATGGGAGATAATAAAAGCGCCATAAATCTAATAAATAGGGCGATTAATCTAGAACCAGATAATTTTGGCTATCTTAATAATCTCGGCAATACTTATCGAGCAGCCCAACAATTGGATGATGCTATAGACTGTTATCAACGGGCTATCCAAGTTAATCAAAATTCGGCTGATTCTCACTTAAATTTAGGTATTGCTTTTACCGAAAAGGGAATGGTAAATGAGGCGATCGCTAGCCTTGAAAAAGCTAAAAGTATTAACAAAAATCATCCCCGGATTAATATTACACTGGGCGACTTATTCCAGACTCAAGGTAAATTAGATGAGGCAATATCTTATTATATTAAAGCTCTTTCAATAGTACCAAATTCTTTTGATGCTTTGTCATCTTTGGGTATGGCTTTTTATCGTCGTGGTAACTTGAAAGAATCACAAAAAGCTTATCAACAAGCATTGGAAATTAATCCTCATTCTACGGAAGCTTTGACTAATATTGCTGCTACTTTTTACGAACAGGGAAGAGTTGATGTAGCGGAAGCTTGTTATCAGGCAGTTATTGATTTAATTCCTACTTCTGCTGATGCTCATATTAACCTTGGTTTTCTGTTGAGTCAACAAGAAAAACATGAGGAAGCTATTAAATTTTATCAGGAAGCATTAAAGCAGGATAAAAAGTCTGTGAATGCTATGGCAGGTTTGGCAGAAACTCTTGGGAAACAGTATCAGTGGGAAGAAGCAATAAAGCTTTATCAAAAGATTATTCAACTTCATTCTAATTCACCTGATGCTTATGCAAAATTAGGAATAGCTTTACGAGAAGTGGGTAAGTATGAGGAGGCGATCGCTCAATTTCAAAAAGCTATAAATATTAATAATAGAGATATTAAAGCTTATGCTCATCTTGGTTTAGCACTTCAAGATGTAGGCAAAAATTCCGAGGCTAAGTCAATTTTTAATTGTTCAGAATTAGTTGCGAAATATCAGTTTTCTGAAATACAGGGATGGGATAGTTTAGATGCTTATAATACTGCTCTAAAAAACTATATTTATCAACATCCCACTCTTCTTAAAGATAGACCAGGTAAACCAATAAATAAAGGTCGTCAAACCTACGAAATTTTTACGGATAATGATCCGGTTATGGTGGCACTTAGTAAAAAGATTAATGGTTGTCTCAATGATTATTTTAGTAGTTGCGCTGCCAAGTCTAATAATTTATTTTTTAGTAATTTACCCTCAAATTGGAAACTCAGTGGTTGGGCAGTTGTTTTAGAATCAGAAGGATTTCAAAACTCTCATATTCATCCTGAAAGTTATTGTAGTGGTGTTTATTATATTGAAGTTCCAAATAGCGTCCGAGAAAATAATACTGGGGAAGGTTATTTGAATTTTGGTACTTCCTTTCTTTCAGAATTAGAAGCTGCAAATAAACAAAAGTATATGATTAAACCCGAATGTGGTTTGCTGGTAATTTTCCCATCTTATTTTTGGCATTCTACGATTCCATTTACTGGGGATAGTGACCGAATTTGTATTTCTTTTAATCTGATTCCTATGGATTAAAATTTAGGGTGAATTTGACTAGAGTAAGTTAAATATATGATGTTTAAAAATATCATCTATTTATTTGTAACCACAATGCCGTCTCCACGACGGCATGGATTTTTTTACGCCTGGTATAACAGGGAAGAAAAAGAAAACTGTACTTCACGAGACTGAAAAAACGCTATATCAACTATATTGAACAAGGCAAGTTAAATAATTTGAAGCTACTACTATTCCGCCTTAATTTTTAGCTTTATAGATAGCTGCCGACGCAGCTATAATAGCTTCTTTTTCTCTCTTTCCATGTTCTGGAAAACAAACAACCTCTATAGAAGCCATTTGGTATCTATTTAACAAGTTACAAGTTGAATACCCATCTGGGTTTGATGATTCTGAGAGTCATTTTTCGTGATTCTTCGGTCTTTTGAACCCTGATAGTTGTTAAGCTTCTGAAAACGCCTTTTCTGAAGGCTTTGTATTTCAACAAAAGCTCTCAAATGGGTTCTATAGAGATATCCCTTAACAAAATCTCCTTATAGTTTTAAACATAGTCGTTAAACCTCTTGCCTTATTTATTCATTGTTTAGCTAATGTTATTACTAAATAAACAAACAGAAAATTTAGTTAATTCAAGCAAAAAATTATCTCAGCTATTAACAATTATTTTCTCAGAAAAAATCTCAGTTTCTACAATCTGTAACATCGTCTCAACACTTGCATTATGATTTAGGAAAGAAAACAAATGTTTGTAGCAAAGTTTGCCCTCCTGGTCTAATAAAAATTGCCCTGGTAAAGGAGCTCCTAAAGCTTGACCTAGTTGGTAATTTCTAAACACCTGACAACTGGGATCGCTAAGTAACGACATTTTTAAGCTTAAATCTTGGACAACTATTTTACTTTTTTCCTCGTCCGTACTCGTAATCATTAATACTTCTACTCCTCGCTCTACAAACTTGTCATAATTGTTGTTTAAAGCCAATATATGAGGAAAGCAAAAGGGGCAATATTGTTTTTCAGTAAAGATGCGAGTGAAAGCCAGTAAAACTGGAGTTACTCCCCAATAGCTTGATAACCTAATTAACCCGCCATTTTTAATATCTGGCAACTCAAAATCCGGAGTCTTTTTTCCTTGATTTAAAGCATTTACAGGTGGAATTGGTAAGAGGTTTTGAAAAAACCTTTGATTAAATAAACCGCTAAAGTCAGTGGAAGTTAGCATAGCTATAAAATTTTTTTCAAAGTCTTTTAAATCTAAAACTCCAACACTTTTAGCGACAAATTCTCCGCTATAGTGTTGGAGTAGATATTCTATCAAATTTATGAAGTATTTTGTTGACCAAAAAATAAGGTATCAAGCTTTCTTTTAACGGGATGAAAAAAAGTAAATCCCCACTTGCAGGGGGACAAGGTTCAGTATTTCAAGCCTCTTGCTCCAACTAGAGAACTGATAACTGATAACTGAAATGACTTCCTACCTTTGCTCTGGAATTACTGATCAACTCCTCATTGAACTGCAGCAAAGAATTCTTTAGATTTTATTGGATCAGGATTCATTGTTTTATCTCCTGGTTTCCATCCTGCTGGACAAACTTCATCTGGATGAGCTTGCACATACTGAATAGCTTGCAAAGTGCGGAGGGTTTCATCCACATTACGACCAAAAGCAAGATTATTAATTGTTGCGTGCTGGATCATACCTTCTTTATCAATAATAAATAGGCCACGCAGAGCTATACCCGCTTCTGGGTCAAGCACATTGTAGGCAGCGCTAATTTCTTTCTTAATATCAGATATTAGAGGATAGTTAAGGTCACCCACACCACCAGACTTACGATCTGTTTGAATCCAAGCTAGATGAGAAAATTCACTGTCTACTGAAACGCCTAAAATTTCAGTGGACATTGACTCAAATTCTTTGTAGCGATCGCTAAAAGCTGTAACTTCGGTTGGGCAAACAAAAGTGAAATCTAGAGGATAGAAGAATAAAACTACGTATTTACCACGGTAATCAGACAGTTTTATTGTCTCGAATTCCTGATCCACTACGGCTGTGGCAGTGAAATCGGGAGCCTCTTGGCCCACTCGCAGGCATTCGTCTGTCATGATTTAATTCTCCTTAAAATGACTTATTGACATTCCCCCAAATCAAGCAGGGGGAGTTTTTCTTCAAACACCTATCTTAACCTAGACGAATTGCTTAAGCTAAGTTAAGAGAGCAAATATTCCCAAACATTATTCCCGTGTTCCCGACGGTAGTTAATGACATTTGTTGTATTTTTAGCTTTCACAGAGTCCCAAAACGTTATTTTGGGTTACGCAACTAACTATTCGTGTTAATTTTTTACGTTTATCTGTATTTTACTTTAATTTAGATTTTAACTTAATGTCATCATTGATTTCTCTATTGACTCAGTGGTTCATTGTTTTCTCTTAACTCCCTCTTTAATGACCATTCCCCCTGACTAATAACTAATTAATACTAACCACTGACCACTAAACCTCACACCTATAACTTTTTTAGCAAATCCTATTGATTTTATGCCACAAGGAATGCTAATACAGTTAGGCAGCTTAGGTTTTCCAACACCATCCAGGCTATTTTTCACCTGAATTCGCAGTATGATTAATTTGCTTGAGGAAGCAGTCCATCAGGTAAGTTTCCTGGGGACTTATCCAACATTCATTAAATATAAATTATGGCTCAGGCGGGATTTGAACCTGCGACCTTGGGCTTATGAGTCCCCTGCTCTAACCTCTGAGCTACTGAGCCTTATTTTTTTGCCATTTATAATAATAGCATCTATTACCGGGTATTAGTCAAGATACTAATCAATTTTTTATCAAAACAAATCAACACCTATTAGTTTTACAAATCTCTGAGCATCTTTAAATTTAGGCCCAATAATATGTTCAAGTGGATCTGAATTCCCATTCCTACCAGTGGTAATGGGAATTGTCACACAAGTCTTAGTTGTAAGCCAGACCCGAAGGTAGATAAGCCATTGGATTGACAGCTCCATTTCCCTTGGGATGGATTTCAAAGTGCAGGTGTGGTCCTGTACTGCGTCCCGTGCTGCCCATTTTAGCAATTAGCTCTCCCTGAGCCACTTTTTGACCTTTCCTGACAAGAATTTGGCTGTTATGAGCATATAATGTCAAGCTACCATTAGGATGCTCAATCTCTACTAAATAACCGTAGCCTCCACTATTCCAATCAGCATAGGTAACAACACCAGGAGCTGCTGCCACAATTGGTGTGCCAGTAGGTGCGGCGATGTCAATACCTCTGTGCATTCTGCCCCAACGCCAACCATAACCGGATGTTAACTCTCCCCTCGAAGGCCAGACATATCCAGTAAATTGCATTGAACCACCTGGTAAATAAGTATCAGCTCGATCTAGAGGTGGTAAATCTGGAGAAACCATTTTTCCTAGTGAAGGGTTATTCAGAATATCATCAGCATTGACACCGATTGGTGCTGCGGCCATTACTGGTAACTTTTGGGATTCGTTGTTTTGACTTTCTAAAGGTTGTACTTCTACTACTGTAGTCGTATTCCCTCTTTCTTGTCTTTTGGCCCTCATATTCTCAGACAATTGTCTGATTTGGGGAGTGCTAATTTCTCCCTGATAAGTAGGTTGTAGATATCTACTTTCCGTTTTTTGAGGGACTTGGGGATTAGTTGATAAAGTATTCTCTGAGAATACTGGCTGAGGTACTGCGATAGGTATTGATTGAGAATTTTCTGGGGCTTGAGATTGTTCAGAATCTTTCTGAGCATCATATTCCTGTCGCAACCTCATAATTTCTCCCCTCAAACGGTTAGCATAAGGATTTGCTTGATTATCTTTCCTCGCTGCCGATGGATTCTGAGTATTGTGGAAATTTTGTTCAACTACTGGTGGTTGAATAGGCTGACCATTATTGCCAAGCTGAATTTGATCTTCTTCCTCTATGGCAGAATCTGTCTCATATATATTTGACTCCAGAGAATTAGGCCATACTTTACCATTTTCTAAGGGAGTTTTTGGTTGCTCACTGGCAACTGATAGCAAAGTAGAGACTGGAAATTCTTTTGGCTTCTGATTTTTTTGATGATTTTTATTGGTTACACCTTGAGACCAAGAAACAAGCCGTAAACTATCTGTTTTTGTAACTGTTGGTACAGTTACACTAGGTATAGTATTATTAGATAAATAATGAGGTTCTATAGTCGAAAGATTTGCTTCAGGAAGTTTTGCCTCGTAGGTTGTAGTCTTAATTAAAGCTTTACCTGCTTGTCTTAAACTTGACTCCTGTGTCCAAGATTTATTTGATTCTAAGTTGCTATACTCACCATTTGTAGGCTTTCTTAGAATTAATGATTCTGAAAATGATTGTTTAGGAATTTTTAGTAACTGAGCAACTTCGATGACATTAGGGTCTTTAATTTGGTTAATAGCAGCTAATGCTTCTGTAGATACACCGTGCTGACTTGCAATTAAACCTAATGTATCTCCTAATCGCACTTTGTACACCACTGAAACTGGTGTAGATGTCATCTCAGAATCAATTACCACTGCCCCTTCTACTTTTGTCTCTTGGGCTTTGGTTGGCCATTTACCAATCTCTGATTTATTACTTTTGAATTGGCCAGATGTGAGATTATTAGCTACTTTAGGGCTAATCTGTATTTGTGGTTCTTTTACCACATTATTGTTCTGTTTCTGATAACTATTTTTGGGAAATTTATTTAGTGAAGACTTTCCTACAGATTCAGAAACAGTTTCAAACTCCTCAGACTTCCACTCCACCGAACTTTTTGTCGGACGGTTCTTTTGTTTTTCAGCCAGGTTAATTCCTGCTTTCAAATCTTCTTTGGTTAACCTACTGTCACCCTCAGTAGCAAACCCAAGAGCTTTTTTAATTTGAGGTTGTCCTAACCTTCCTAAAGGAGGCAACTGATCAGTTTTAGTTAATTGATTCAGTTGTGGTTCAGAAACAACTAAGCTCTGATAATTCTTATTGGACTCTGTGGTCTTTAGTTGACCTTGGTTATTTTTAATCTCTATGGGAGCAAAGGATTTTTCCTCTACTAGATTATGTCCTGATGGCAGGACAGTTTCTGCTTGAGTTAGACCAATTCGAGAATCATTGCTTTCTTGGCCTTCAATGTATCTTTGGGTTAATTTCTGAAGAAGTGAACCCTGGGATCGGTTAACCTGAGCAATATTCTCAGAAGAGGTTGCTACTCCTGAAGAATAGTCTTTGTTCGTATCTATTTGTGGCAGATCTGCTGCTACTGCCTGATCGCATGATCCTGACAACAGGATGCTTGATGCACCCATAGTTGTTGAAATTGCAGCTATTCCAATCATTGCAGCAGAGGAACAAGCCTTGCTGGTACTGCCTTTAGTCATTTGTTTAGATTGTTTCTGTTTTGCTCCTGTGTCAAATTCACTGGTAGCAATAGACTTATTTCTATTCGGAAATGCTCGTTTCAAAGAACGACCTCCTATCGACAAGCGTTTAACTGTCCTGAACTTTTTTTGTCTATGAGCTAAGTCACATTTTTCTAGCGATCAAGATCACTGACAATCATCAGGCTTAGGTTAGGTTATCCTGCTTTGCAAAAAAAAGCAAGGATGAAATTAATTTAATTTATTAAGATGGCCAAAACAGCAAAGATAACTGATTTTTGACACATGAAACAATGGATAATATAGTCCAAAGTTTGCTTTTGTTCTTTTTAAACAAAACTGGCAATTAGTCAAGTTATATCTTTAACTGTTAGGCTTGTCTCCTGATAGTAAATACCCTCTTGATTAAGAGGATGATTTCAGGAGGAAACATAATCTAAATTTTGGTATATATCAACTTGGATGGCCCTGACAATTGTGGGAAAGATCGAAATTTCTGATCAGTGGATTCGAGATAATAATTGTACTGAATTTATTTAACCAAGATCACCCAATTGACGTCTAGCTTCAAATAAGCCCAAGGCTGCACTAACAGAAAGATTTAAGCTACGAACCTTTGGTTGTGCCATAGGTATATATGTTGTTGCAGTGCAATAATCAAGGACTTCTTGAGGTAGTCCATTAGTTTCAGAGCCAAACAATAGCCAGTCTGTGCTTTGATACTGTAATTTGGTGTAATTAGACTTTCCCCTCGTGCTAAAGCCAATGAGTCTTCCTCCTAGCTGCTGATGATAGATTTGAAATTCTTCAAAATTGTTGTGGTAGGTGAAGTTAACATAAGGCCAATAGTCTAAACCTGCCCGTTTCAGGTAGCGATCGCTAATTTCAAAACCTAATGGGCCAACTAGATGTAACTGGGTACCAGTAGCCGCACAAGTACGAGCTACGTTACCTGTATTGGGAGGAATTTGTGGATATACCAGAACAATCTGAGGCATGAAATTAATGACAGATTTTTATGTCGAAAACATCAGGGTGAGCCAAAAGCTTCGCTCAATATTTATATTTATTAGCCACCTTATTTTAATTTGTAAAATATCCATTAAATAGGGTTCTCAAATAAATTCTCAAAGGGAAGATTATTCAGTTTTAACTCTTAGGCAAATTTTTCTCAGAGGGTATCTGTAAATAAAATACTAAATCCTGGCTTAGGGTGGGGAGGGTGAGGCGCACCCTTTATAGTTAAACTTAATAATCTCTGTGATTTGCCCTAACCCACAGTAACGTAAGAGCTTTGAGTAGACCTTAAGATTTATTTTATAGATACTTTCTCAGTTTCAAAGTTTCAAGATTAATAAAAAATATTAATGGAACTAAAATTAGGCTACCAGTAATTGACACAACTTATCTTCTAATTCTATTTCTTGCTGTGCCATCTCCAAAATTGCTGTTTGGATGGTACTTCCAGTGTCAAGGCTACTTTCATATTGCTTTAACCATTGTTGTGATGTATTTCCTTCACGAAGTATTTTTTTGATAGGTGAGAGAAAGCAACTAAAGCCACGTTGTTTGCTGTAGGGTAAAACTTGTTGATAAATCTCTTCTATCCAATCTCTGGCCAATATACTTCTATTATCTTGCCAATGCTTCAGTTTTGCATCAAGGCTATCACGAGCTACTAGCATTTCATTACTATCTGCTATTGCTACTAGGTCTTCCAAGCGGGTACTCCCTGTTAAGCTATTATTGTGTAAGGGGTCTAAAGTAGGGTCATCAAATAATTGCCACAGACGCGCTTCGAGAAAAGCAACCAGAGCGAGTTGAATCACTGGGTTAGCTACAAAGTCACAAATTCTTAGTTCTAGGCGATTAAGATTGTAGGGACGGCGATCACCATTAGGTCGGACAGAACACCAAAGATGGCGGACATTTTGCATAATGCCTGCTGTTATTTGTTCTTCAGTCCAATTAATCAAATGGTTATGACTTTCAAACAAAGGGACATAAGAGGGTGTTTTGGGAAAAGTTGCCCAACGAGTAGAGTGATAACCAGTGGGATGACCATCTAAAAAAGGAGAAGAGGCGCTGAGAGCCAAAAATAAGGGGGCTTCCATCCGAATCAAACGAATGGCTCGCATTAGCAGCTCTGGGTCACTTATACCAATATTGATGTGAATACTCGTAGTTACAACTTTTGCTCCGTAAGTTTCCTGTATATATGAGTGGTATGGATTATTGGGGTCGGAGCGCTCAAAGCGTTTGCTATCTCCGAATGATAGGGTACTTCCGGGAATTATAGTATAGTCCCCTAGTTGTTCTATATAGCGTCGCAGTTTTAGGCGGGGCCTGACTAAAGCACATAATAGTCGATCATAGCTAGACAATGGTGCAGTTGTATATTCTACATTTCGACTATCTGGTTCTCTAACAAATTCCTCTAGGTCGGCCACAATTCGATCTGAGAGGCCAATAATCTCACCCTGGGGTGTGCCAGTGTACATTTCTACTTCTAATCCTTTCGATAGCAGCACGACGGGCTCCTTAACTTTGTTCAGTTATATTGTTTAGTATCGACATATTTGGCAGTTTTTTGCCTTCTGCCCCTGGGCGTAATTAGTTATTAAGTTTACCATGATTTTATTAATGTCTGTAAATAGCAGCTAAATATAGCAATTATTGTACTGGTGAGGTACAAAATCATTATGTTTTAGGTGGTAGATGAAAATTATTTATTTTTATATTACTTTTTTCCGATAGCAATTGTCGTACTGATGAGGTACAACATTCTTTTGTTTTAGGCAACAGGGAATAAAAAGAAAACTGTATCTCACGAAGCTGAACAACCCTATATCTAATATTTTAATTGTTGATTCAATTTAATAATTAAGTCTAAATTTGATTTAAAAGCTTTATTTTCTAATTTCCTAATTTTTCTAATTTATTAGAGACTCAAATTCTAGAGGAAAAATACCATCTGGATCTTGCTCTTTAAAAATATAATCGTAGTCAAATTTGAAAGCTTTAATATGACGAGTAATATCAAAACCACATTTGACTACTTTATTAGTAGAAAAAGTTACCATCACTAACTCTGCTAATTTTTTGGGGGATATTTTAGGTACTTGCACATAATAATCTCTTTTGGCGAAAAATATTCCCTTGTCTCTTGGTACAATAATCCCATTTATTTTATGGGAATACTGAATAGGTTTAATATATGTATTGATAAAGGCTTCTTGATTTGTTTGTAGACGCGCTAATTTCTCATGTTGCAGCCAACTCATTTTAAAAATAATTTTTATTAATTCAAATCCTAATATATAGTTAAAGATTTGATTTCTTTCTTCTGTATTAATGACTAAATTTAAAGCTGATTCTAAATATTGTGTAGGCTGACAACGTACATCTTGAGCGGAATGAATATAGTATTGTCTAATATAATTTCGGAGCATATATTCATTAATTTTTGTTTGATTCCGAAACCATTTTAGATATTTATTAACTCTTTTAATTGTATTGATATCTTGCAGCATTTTAACTGCTAACCCATCAGCTATATAATCATCTAAAAATTCTGCTTGTTTTTCTGGAGAAGAACCACACAAAATATAGGAAAAAGATAAAACATAACGGCGTTGATGCCAGGGTAAACTAGCTGCCCATTCTTTGACTTCTTTGGGAAGTTTTTCAAAAATACTGTCTTCTTGATTAGATTCAAAGAAGTTTGGATCTATATCTTTTCGGTTTGTCATTTTATGATTTTGATTGATTATAGATACAGGTCAATAAAGTCTATCTTATGTGATCTAAATCACAGACAACTATAAATTAAATCAGATCAAATTATTAGGAGTTACCCCTAAAAAAAATTAACTAATATGTTAGAGGCAGATAATAACTTTTTTTATATTATTTAGTTAGTGGTAACAATGCCAATGTTTACTTACTAATATGATACTATGGATATTCTTACAAATGTATTTAAACAACAAGTTCTTAAGAATATAGAATACCAAACTTAATCTGTGAATGGTAATAAGCCATTCAGATATAATACCCTTTTAGTATGAGTGATAATTTAGATTCTACATGATCAAGTAGGTGATTAAATATAATTTAAAGATAATACTCTATTTATTAAGTTGGCAAAAAATATCTGGATTTTGTCTAGGTAGATCCGAATTTATTCTCAATATTTAACATATTATAGTTAAAAAGATAGTTAATTATGAATTGAATCAACTGAATAGATTGAAAAAATCCAAAAGTGACTAAGCTGGAGTCTGCAAGAAAAATGCAAATATTGTCAGATTAAATCTTAGAGTATAGTATTGTATGACGATAATTATTATTTAATTAAAAATACCCTAATAATAAAATATCCTTACAAACATCTGTTATAAACGATGCAATGTCTGTAATATTTTCGATTCAATTATTATGACTATAATAGCAGTATTTTAGGAACGACTAAACTTGAGAAACAAATTAATCACCTGTAAGTGAGAAAAATTAAGTAGTATAGATGTATAACTTGATTAATCGAGTAATAGGGAGAAAAAAAATGAATTCAGACAATTGGTTAATAACCCTAAATAAAACAACGATAACTTTATTAGAATACTTAATGTAAATTAGGAGACTGTAGATGTTTAACTCCACTGAACTTCTAATCAACGCTTTTGTCAAAAAGCTAATAGATGGATACCGCCATACTTATGGTGGATATAAATCAGATTACTCTGATATTATTGCTTGGGCAGCCGGAATGGCTTTAGAGAACATTGCCAATAGTGATGCCCTGTATCATAATGTTGAACATACCATTCTTGTAACTTTAGTGGGACAGGAAATGCTGCGGGGCAAACATATCCGTGAGGGTGGGGTATCTTGTGAAGACTGGCTGCATTTCCACATATCCCTACTTTGTCACGATATTGGATATGTCAAAGGGGTTTGTCGTCAAGATCGAGGGGATTTAAGATTGTATGCTACTGGTATAGATGATATGAAAGTATCTATCCCTAGAGGTGCTACAGATGCTAGTATGACTCCTTACCATGTTGACCGAGGGAAATTGTTCATTGAAGAACGTTTTGGAGGTCATAAATTAATTGACGCACAGATAATTAAGCGTAATATTGAACTGACTCGTTTCCCTGTACCAGCAGATCAAGATCATCAGGATACAGTTTATTATCCTGGTTTAGTTAGAGCAGCAGACTTAATTGGTCAGTTGAGTGATCCCCGCTATTTGCAAAAAATAGCAGCTCTGTTCTATGAATTTGATGAAACTGGTCAGAATAAAATATTAGGATACAATAATCCAGGAGATTTACGTCAGGGTTATCCTAAATTTTACTGGAATGTTGTTCATCGTTATGTTAAAGATGCGGTTACCTATCTCAGTCTGACTCAACAAGGAAAACAGATCGTAGCTAACCTGAGTGCAAATGTCTTCCGGGTAGAACATGATAATGCTGTTGATGAAATGCTTGCTGTCAGTTAGTTATTAAGGCAAAATTGATGGCAGTAAATAAACCTGGTTTCTTAAGTCGCTGACGATAGAAACTAGGTTTTTTCGTGGTTGGTCATTTTCTGAAAGTAAAAGTTAAAATTTTTGTGCATAATGTGCATAAATATGAGGTAATTAATGGCAATTCAATTACAACAAGCTCTAGAAGTCGGGAAATATCTTTTGACTCAGCGTCTCCAAGGACGCAAACGTTTTCCTTTAGTTTTAATGTTGGAACCTTTGTTTCGGTGTAATTTAGCTTGTCCTGGTTGTGGCAAAATTCAGCATCCCAAGGAAATACTCAAGCAAAATTTAACTCCTCAAGAATGTTTTGCTGCTGTAGAAGAATGTGGCGCTCCTGTAGTTTCTATTCCGGGGGGTGAACCTTTGCTGCATCCACAAATTGCTGAAATTGTGCGGGGGTTAGTCGATCGTAGAAAATTTGTTTACCTATGTACAAATGGTTTGTTATTGGAAAATTATCTTGAGAAATTTCAAGCTTCTCCTTATCTAACTTTTAGCATTCATCTGGATGGTTTAGAGGCAACCCATGATAAATGTGTAGATCGCTCAGGAGTATTTGAAATAGCAGTTAAAGCCATTCGTGCTGCTAAAGCTAAAGGATTTCGGGTTACTACTAATACTACAGTGTTTGAGGGAACAGACCCAAAACAAATGCAGGAATTTTTTGATTTTCTACAAGATTTGGGTATTGATGGAATGATGATTTCTCCAGGTTATAGTTATGAGTGGGCACCAGATCGGGAGCATTTCCTGCAGCGCCAACAAACGCGATCACTATTTCGAGAAATTCTTGCCCCATTCAAAGCAGGTAAAAAGAATTGGAATTTTAATCATAACCCACTATTTTTAGATTTTTTAATAGGGGAAAAAGATTATGATTGTACTCCTTGGGGTAGCCCTAGTTATAGTGTACTTGGTTGGCAAAAACCTTGTTATTTAATGAATGAAGGACACTATGCTACTTTTAAGGAATTATTAGAGTCAACTAATTGGGAGAATTACGGCTATAAAAGTGGTAATCCTAAATGTGCTGATTGTATGGTACATTGCGGCTATGAACCCACAGCAGCTATGGCAGCAATGCAGCCAGAAAATATTCCTCAAGTAGTAGGTTCTTTATGGAGAATGGGTAATTAAATCTACTCATAGGTAGAGGCAAAAAGGATAGTTGTGCATAGTAATTGTATAGGGAGTGTGGGAGGTGTGGGGAGAAATTAAAAAAGATAAATTCTCACCATTACTTACTATTACTTACTATGCAGGAAAACCGAAACAAGAAAGGGGATATTTTACCTCTTTTCTTTTTTGGTAAATTTATAGTAAATTGAATTTCATCAGGAGACTATCTACTTCGTTGTTGTTGATAGATTTTGTGATGGAGACCCAGAAAATAATCAAGGTGAAAATCCTGAATTGTATGACTCAGGAAAAAAAGATTGGGGTAAATATTGGGGTGGGGATTTACAAGGAATTATCGATCAATTAGACTATTTAAAAAATTTGGGAGTAATGGCTTTATGGTTAACTCCTTTATACATCATCAATTATTTCTCCCTACTCCCTACTCCCTCTTTTCCACCAGAGGTCTAATGGTTTTGATTTCGGTAGACAAAACTAGGGAGGTTGCATACAACGTCCCTAGTGAGTTATGCAATTATATATTTTGATCTCCGCTGTTTCCGTTCTACTAAACTTACCCAAACTTACCCATGAGTGATTGCATGAGCTTTGGAGCTAGCTTCCTGCTTCACTGAAGACCACCGACTATTGTCTGTAACTTATCTTCTCCACAGGCTTCAAATCGCTTG
>JAAUYJ010008210.1_pt1 | contig 18954 bp, 12 predicted proteins | sample 7278031 | NCBI WGS metagenome assembly JAAUYJ01 (sample SAMN14350222, study PRJNA611818) | marine sediment metagenome | isolation source: surface marine sediment (1.8m) | place: French Polynesia: Moorea | collected 2018-08 | reverse complement strand
GGAGATTAATCAACCCAGAATTTAAAATAAGAGTGCAACATTTAAGATGAAACAGTCCAGTAGGGTGCGTTAGACGACTTAAATTCAGACTATTAAAGAGATTTAGCAATCCGTCTTCAGCAATTAACAATTAACAATTAATAATTAATAATTAATAATTATTAATTATTAAAATAATACCAATAAAAAAAAGAATGTGATACTTGAGAAAACTTCAACTATTAACTAATCAATAAAATTTTTCCCACTTTATCCCTTTGATAACCAGCCTTTTTCTTTCTTTTTCCGACTATTTAACCACCCCCAATACCCTACACCCAAGATTAATAATATTTGTAGCAAACATTTATCAAATTCGTATCAGGGGATTGACTAAAAGGAAAATTGGGAATTTTTACCCCTTAAAAGGGGAGACTAATAAAGCTGAATTGTTGAATTAATAATTATTAACTACCAACTCTTAACTATCAACTCTTAATGATTAATGATTAATTATTAACTATAGCAATCCGCCCATAGGTTGCGGGTAATCAAAAAGTAAATAAAAAAACTGAAACTCTTGCCTGTTCCCTGTTCTCTAAAAGCGATTAAAATTTTGTACACGACTCAAATAGGATTGCTATATTAATTATTAACTATTCGGTAACCATATTGTTTATATAAAATTAGACCTTGCTTTTATCCTGAAATCAGCTATCACATTTTTTTTCATTCAATTATACTGCTTCACCGAAGCCAAAAATTAAAAATATTTATTAAGTTAAAGCTATTCAGACTGAATTGGTAAGCAAATGAGATTATCATCTTGAATTTGGATTAAGCCTTGCTGACGTAATTTACCCATCAGACGAGTTACCGTGACGCGGGTTGAGCCAATAGCACTACCAATTTGAGCGTGAGTCAAAGGCCAAGGTAAATAGTAACCGCTGGTTACTTCTGGTCTATCTTCCCTAATCCAAGGTTCACCAAATTCTTCTATTAATAGAGTCAAAAACCCAAATAATCGATCAACTGTGCGACGTTGGCCCAGGGTACTCAGCCATAAAAGTTTCCTTTGATGTTGGTATCGAAAAGCATCCAAAACTTCTCGCCGGAAATGAGGCCAGTTATCTAAATCATGCCAATACATCCAGAGTACCGTAGTTTGATCGGCATGGGCATAAGCTTGTAGTGTAAATGGGGACTGAGCTACTAGTTCAAACGGTTGCCCGGCACCGACAAAGCCCAGAAAAGCTTCGTCTGAAATATTACCGGGATTTTTTGATTTACTAGACTTATTTCGGCTGGCGGTAACGTGGGCATTTCCTACTAAACGGATGGAGCCTTTTTGTACTAGATATAACAACCCTGGGCGGGCGGGTATACGTTCATCTTTGGTAAAGGATCTACTGCGATAATGTTCTTCTGCCCAGTCTATAATTAGTTGCCAGGTGAGAAATGGTCTATTGCTGGGAGCAGCAGTGTTGGTGGATTGCATATTCAGTGACATTTCTGGTAGGTCTGGATGTGATGATAATTGCATTGGTTCTTTTTTTGTGCAAGTTTTAGTTATCTTCAAATCAATTCAGTAAGAAGAATATAAGCCAGTGATATTGATCTGTTTATACTAGTCTTACTTCTTAATCTAGTGTAGCAAAAAACACATCTAATTCGGAATATTCAACAGAAATTTTATTTGAGAATGATTATATTGACAAAATATTCATTTAAGTGTCAATTGATACATTTTATCCAAAAGGCCATAAATTTATACCAGCAGCGATTGGCATTTTCTGGTGGGTATAAAAATCAACCAGAAAGTTGGCAAAATGTAGAGACTATTCCTGTGAATCAAACCAGAGGTCGAGGGACAGTTGAATATAAATCGGCGATCGCTCTGAAATTGGCCCCACTTTGGCAACAATCAGCAATAGATATTGCGACGGAGTTAGCTAAGTGTTGGATGGATATAGTAAATACTGAAGCAGATGGAGATGCAGGTAATTTTCAGGTTGAGCTAATTTCCTCTGGAATTATTTTCTTTAAAATAACTGATTTGAGCATAGCTAAGTGGTTAGATGATTTAAGTTCTGCTGACTTAATTATTGGGCCGGAAAATTTGCCAGTAAGTATTAATTCTCGGTCAGTGACATCGACAACTTTATTTAATATTCAATATAGTCATGCTCGTTGTTGTTCACTATTACGGATGGGGGAAAGCGATCGCCTGATTACTGTTACTCTGAAACCTGAAAACGAGACTCAAAATTCTATACCCTGGCAACAAGAAAATGAGAAGTTACAGTTTTCAAATGATGCTGAATATGAGTTAATTTATCAGATTGCATTTACGCTAGATCGCATCTATTGTATTTCGGAAAGTCAAAAAGTTGTAACCTGGGAAAAAGTAGCTAATAAACTGAGCGCAGCTTTTCAAAATTTTTATAGTGGATGTCGCATTTGGGGAGAGGTAAAAGTAGAAACACCGAAGTTAGCACAAGCGAGATTAGGTTTAGTATTAGTCACTCGGTCTATACTCAGATTTTTACTAGAAAAAAGGTTAAGTTCTGAAGCTCCTGTAGAATTTTAGCTAGGTGTTATAGCATTTTCATACAATATTTGATATGGAGGTGTTAGGGGTTAGGGGTTAGGTAGTTATTTCAGTTATCAGTTAACAGTAATCAGTTAATAGTTATCAGTACCTGTTTCTGAAGCAAAAGGCTTGAAATTTGGAATATTCTCTTTTTTTATCCCCTTAAAATGGGAGGCGCATACCCAGAATTTTTCGGTAAGAATTTATAATGTTTATTTTTTCTCGCAGTAAAACGGTTCTGTTTTTGATTCAGGGCTAATTTAATTTTTACTTGGCGACACCAACACCAAATTTACTAACAGTTTAGTTATTACTTTACTGTTACTGTAACTATCCCCGCGGAAGCGGGGGTAAGCTTATTTGAGTTTGGTGTTACAATTTTGATTGTATTTAAAATCAAACTTTAAGACGTATGAGTTATATTGTAATCTATGATGGCAACTGCAATTTATGTGTAACTTTAGTACAAGTATTAGAGAATATAGATAAAGGTCAGTTATTTGAATATATTCCGATGCAAAATTTAGAAGTATTAAAACAGTTTAGTATTACTGCTGAAGACTGTGAAATGGGAATGATTTTAATTGATCGGAATGTACCAGAAAATAGATGGCAAGGTAGTAATGCAGCAGAGGAAATAGGAATAATTTTACCTGTAGGAAATATGTTTGTCTCAGCATATCGGAGTTTACCTGGGGCGAAGTGGATGGGCGATCGCTTTTATGAGCAGATTAGAGATAATCGTTATACTATTTTTGGTAAACGTTCTACTACTTATAATTCACCCTATCCAGTTGGTTGTAAAACTTCTTTATCTGAAGAAAAAGGTTCAACTTAAATTTGAAGATTCAGGTTGAATTTGGGTAATAACTCTCGACTATTTTGACTAAAAAAATGGGATTGCACAATCAGGAATGATGAAGTCTGAAATTAGATATTTTTAGATAATTCTTTTCTTCATATCTGTACAGTTTAAAACCTCTTATCATTCTTTAATGTGCAACCCCAAAAAAATAGTTATCATAACTTACACACCGAAATAAGAAACCGGGTTTATTACCATAATTATTGTTGTTCAAATCACGAAATTTTCTCGATAAACCCGGTTTCTGCGTAAGTCCTAGTTAATTAATAAATTAAGCTTTTTTGCCTTATTGAAATCTTACGTTTTGTAAGTTTGGTTGAGGAAAGAAACCTAACAGATACATACCAGCTTTTGTTGAGTTGCGTTTAACTTCCTCAACTAATTACCTGAACGTGATATAGAATTTAGTTTTTGAGAAAATTATTTTTCTTTTCTTCTTCAATCCACGTCTCATAATATTTAATTTTTTGTTCTACATATTGCTTGTGTTTGAGAAATTTTACTGTATTAAAAATTCGTAGTAGTGATTCAAGATATTCTACGATTTTATGTGTTGCGTCAATACTCTTAGAGCTACTCAAAATATAATCTTCTGCGGAAAGTTTCTTATAATGCTTAAAATAAGGTTCTATGGAAAGTTTCTTAAAAGCTTCAAAATTTTGATTGTACTTACAAAATAGTTTGATAAATTGATAACGTCTTTCGTAAGGAAATGTTGTAGTTAAGCTAAACAATAATTGCATCAAATCAATATCTGTATATCTATTTTCAATCAGACTTTTTAGCAGTTTATTTTGTCTATCCTCAAGAATTACTTTCTCTTCTTCTGTTACTTCTAAAAAAAATATTCTTTCCAGAATAATATTTCTGAATCCAGAGTTAGATAATTCCTTTTCTTTCTGATAAATATGCTCAACTACTGAAGTGATTAGTTCCTGATAATTTTCATATTGCCAAAGAAATGTATAGTTTAGGTCATCTTCAAAATAAGGGGAGTTTGAGAATTTTCTTTCCTCATCGTATACCCAGTCAATATATTCAATTATGAAATTTTGGTCAGCAGCAAGAATGCGAGTAAATATATCTTCAGAGTTAGATGAGTATCCCCTGATTTTTTGACTTAATAAATATGTTTGTTTTAGCACATCAAGTTTTTCTGTGAATAATTCAATTAAAATCTGATTTGCTTGAGTGTAAGGATTAAATAAAGAATAGAAAGGACCTAAACAATTTGTATAATTTGTCTGTTCATTAATTTTACTCAGAATAATTTCTGTTACCTGAGCAACGACATTTTTATCTAAGTGACGATATTTGAGAAGAAAGTCAAAATCTTGTGGCATTTCATCAAGTTTGCTTTTCCTATATAAGTTATAGAGTTTCTCCAAATAATCGGATGTAATTTTATCTTCAGGTAGTAAGTTGTAAAATCCAAATAACCATTTTCTTTTTGAATCATAATCAGATTGGTTGAGTAATTCAAAAGCTTGTTCAACTCCAGAAATTTCAATTAACTTCTTAACTAATGGAAATGGAAAGTCATTAATTTGAAATCGGTCGCCAATATTGAGATAATATTTCAGCACATCTAAATAAAGCTCTGAATTTTCGCAGGCGAGAAAAATAAATACTTCTACTACTTTATGGCTGGTAAATTCAGAATAGTAATGGTTTTTCTCTTTTGTTACAGCTTTTATCTCATGGCATTTATCAAAGAAATCCTGATAATCCTTAAAATCGTAATTTGCAAAATATTCTTTGATTTGATTTTGCTTAAATTGCTCATATTCTTTCCAGTCTAAGTTTAAGTTTTTTCTCTCATTCCAATTATCTGAAAGTATCCTATATACCTCATAAGTTTCATTGACAAATCGCTCTCTTAGTTCATTATTAAATTCAACTTGATGAGATTCTAGAAAATCCAAATATTTCTGAACAATAAGACAATGATAATAATCTTGAGGATTTAACTGAGTTGCAAAAAATTCAAGCACTTCTACAGCATCCTGCTTAAGAATTTCACCGACAGGAGACTTAGAATATGATTTACTATATTGATGAATTATATTGATTACCTCTTTCTGAAAAATATCAATCTGATAGAGCTGAAATATTCCCTGCCAAATTTTCTTTCTCAAATCAAGTAATTCAGGTGTAGGTTGTGGGGAAAATTGATAGAGTTTAAACTCTTTCTTTTTCATCTGAGGAGTATTAAATTGAAGATAGAGGTACTTTTCAGCTACACCAAAAAATAGTTTGACAAATAATTCGTTTTTTCCTTCATTTACTTCTTTTAGTAGCTTATCAATAATTGTAGACTGGATAATAAATTTTGTTATGTAGGAATCAAGTTCAAATCCAAACACCTCAATAAGAAGGCAAAAGACCTGTGGTAGTTCTTGTGGTTTTTTTGTCAGATATCTAAACAGCAAATCTATTGCAATTTTTTGGGAATTTTGTTCATCAGAATTACCAAATAAACTAAGTAAGTTAAGAATAGAATCTTGTGGAATGTGAATATTAGAATTAGACGGAATATCTAAGGTTGAAATATCTACTGACTCGACTTCCATCTTGTCAATACAATTTTTAGCATATCTGATAATTTCTGTCTGTTTAAAAAACCAAAAAAGTTTCATCATTTGGATTAAACTCTTCTCATCTCTTGCCTCCTCATAAATTTTCCAAAGTCTGTCTACATCTGGAGTAAGTATGTTGATAATCTTCTCACTATCAAAAGCACTTAAAACAGGATTAAGAGCATCAACAAAATTATATTGAAACTGAGGAAAGAAATTATCTAAGAGAACGGAAAATTTCCACAATTTCTCCTTGAAAAAAGTAAGATAAAACAGATATGTAGCTAGAACCTGGTCAGATATTCTAGCAACCTCATTTTCATATATATCTACCAACTCAAATTTATATAATTTACGAACTGCTTCCCAGAAAGTTTTCTTGTCAATATTGAATGCTGTTTGAATCTTTTCCATCATTTCATCGTTAGAGTAATCTACTACTTGGAAAAAAGCAACAATACCAGCAACTTCCAATAAACTTTCATCCTTAAAATCTGTAATATCTTTTGTAATTGAAGAATAATATTCATCATAAAGATCAGATACACTATTGATACTTTCAATAGTTTTTTCTTGCTCTACTACCAAAGCAGTCATTATTGCCAGACGAGGATTACCTTGAGCTATATCAACAATTCTTTCTATGTATAATTTCCTAATTTTGTATTCTTCTTTTATAAGTTGCTCAATTTGCTTATCTTTTAATGAGTCAATTTTTACTAGCTCTAAATTATTATCATAAGAACACACTACTTCTTTAATTTGCTCAACTGCATAGTCACGAACTGTAGCTATTATTTTAATTTGCTGATTTTCACGTTTATCGAGAAGAAGATTAATAAAATACTTAAATTCTTTGACTCGGTTAGCATCATCTAAAAAAATTAGATAACTTCCATCATCTGAGAAATAAACACGGATATCCTCAAAAATATCTCTTTCTCTATCAAAAATACATTTAACTTCGTACTCAGAATATTTCTCTACAAACTTTCTACAACACTCTAAAACAAGCCGAGATTTACCTACTCCTGCTTTACCATAAACTATAACTAGATTATTTTCCTCAAGTCGTTGTAATATTTCGTTTATTTCGTCTTCTCGAAAGTAAAACTTTGTATCTAGAGGCACAAGAATGTTTCTTTTATTATAAGTAGTAATAAACTCATCAAGATTAACTATTTGACCAGTATCTACCTTAACTTTAAGAAAATCTTTAGCAATACCAGGATAATGTTGATAAAGGTCAAAAGAAATAGAGTCAATACCAAATATATCAAGCTCAACTCCATAGTTCTGACATTCCTCTTTCAGAGAATTCTCTTCTTTTGTAGTCAGAGTAGAATTATGGCATAAAACAATCTTTTCTATTTCTGTTATTGATATTCCAGTTTTTTCCTCATTAAAACATTTGCCGAGGTCTTTCTTAAATTTTTCGCAGACTCCTTTTTTTTCTGTTGTATACTCTGCCAAAATATACTTTCCATTTTCCAGAATAATTAAGGTATCTGGAGTTCCTGTTCTTGTTTTATTAGCTCCAGTCACAGACCCTAATGGTTTAATTAATTTAACCTGTCTGATTTTTTTATGAAGGCAAGCATCGGCAATTTTTTGAAACTCACCACCACTTAATTCTTTGAGTTTATTTTGAATCTGATTAATTTTTGCCATAGTAATTGTATAGAGATAAAAATAATATCTTCTTCCTCAACTTAAAAGTAGCGATCGCCTCTCCATTTTAGCAAATCAAATTTTGCTCTCTATCGCCAAAAAAACTAGGAATAATTGAATCAATCAAACATTCCTAGTTCTTAATTTTTATTCAGTTTAGATATATAAAATTATTTACGTTTCAGAAGGAGAAGATTGATTCAACACAGGAGTCAAATAAGCAACTAACGCACCAATAAGAAAACCTGCAATATTACGAATTAATGGTAACCAATCTGAAGTTCTCGTAACTACTGGACCAATTCCGAAAGCAATAAATAAAATTCCCCAGAGAGGAGAGAATATTAACGCCCACTGCCAAGAAAAAGGTTGGTCCGGTTTGCGAGGTTGAGCAGCAAAACCACAAATAATCCCGCCAAGAACAGATGTAATTAAAGTTAAAATCCACTGCTCCCGTGGTAAACCTGGGACAACGTTACAACCGCCTTGGCGCAAACAAGTTTTGATTGATTCTAATGATTGGAGAATAGATTGGTCTTCCCCGTGGTCTCGTACAAAGAATTGATTACCGTAGCGGGTTTGCAACTCGACCCAGAATGTCCGGGGTAGGAATTGATAGAGGCCATCGCCAACGTTAAAGTTGAGCAGATTACCACCACGGGCGTCGGCCACTAACAACACACTATTTTTATCTAGTCCCCAAAAATCTTTGACTGCTCTACCGGGAGTACGGTCGAATTGGGTCAAAACTCTGAGCTTCCAACCAGTTTCTGTTTCAAATTGTTCTAGGTCTTTGGCTAGAAGGTTTTCTTGAATGTCTGTTAGGGCTCTGGCCAGGTCAATAATTGGTGTTTGTTGTTCGGGAAGTAGGTCGGGATTATCATAGGCTCTGGCTATAGCTGGACTTGTAGCCCAAGTTGATAATGTGAGGAAGATTGCTGCGAGAGATATAAAAATTTTTTTTGAAAAAATATTCTTCATAAGTCTGTCTGGTTTATATCTAAAAGGTGGACAGTAAATGGATGTATTAACAAAGGGATTGAGAAAATCTCATATTTCTTTACATTTATTTACTTTAACTCACAATTGTATAAAATGTAGAGGTGATCGGTAGAATCTTAAGACTTTTGACTTGATGATATTGTCTCTTGTTAATACAAAGTGTGATTTAATTATGTATAGAAGATAACAATTATCTATTTTTTTCTAGCTAACGACTATAAAATGATGTGGAACTTTACAGAATATTTCAGGCTTATGATCTACAAGAGGTAAGGCGTAATACCAAATCCGGGTTAAACACACCCGTTTTCAGCAAACCACGAAAACCCTGTAGAGACCTTGTATGTAAGGTCTCTACAGTTTGGGATATAACGGGTCTATCTATAGCGGATTTGGTATAAATTGAATTTTTTGTAGTGCGGGAATCTTGCCCGCGATAGTTGTACCTAATAACATAGGAATTGTTATAGAAACAAATAATGTTCACCTACCACCTACCACCTCAAACCTAAGAATTTTGTACTTCATCAGTATGGGAATTGCTATAGTTAATTCAACCAACTTGCAGCTAAAGCTATTGCTAAAGCATCTGCTGCGTCATCGGGTTTCGGAATTTCATCTAAGTTTAATTCTCTTGCTACTGCTTTTTGTACATCAGATTTATCCGCATTGCCATAACCTGTTAATGCTTGTTTGATTTGTGGGGGTGTAAACTCAATTAATGGAATTCCATGTTGAGCTAATGCTAATATTAAGATGCCTCTAGCTTGAGCAACTAAGATTGTATTACCCATGCGATAAAAGAATAATTTTTCTGTGGCTGCTAAGTCTGGTTTAAAGGTATTAAGTATAGTGTGTAAATCTTCATAAATTGTGATTAAACGTCGCCCCATTTCTTGTTTTTTTGTTGTTTTAATAACTCCACAATCTACCATAGAGGTAGAGTCAATTTTGTCTTTTTGGGAATTATAAACACATTTAATTGCTCCAAATCCTAATACTGCTAGACCAGGGTCTAATCCTAGAATTAGTTTTTCCATTTTGATGCTTTATTTTGTGTTGAAATTAAGTGGTCGTGCAAAATAAATTTCCTGGTTGAGTGAGGGAAAAGGGAATAGGGAATAGGGATAAATAATTGATGATTTCTGGAAAATATTGGAGATGTATCATAAAATTTGTATTGTAATTCATTTTCCATAAGCACTTAAATAAAAACGTAAGCATTCAGCCGTCAGCTATGAGTTATTAACTTATCCTGTTTGTCAGGAGTGATTAATCTCCAAAAAGTGAAATATCAAGACAAAAATCATCAGCTAATTTTAATCAGTTCTGTAGGTTTGCTCGGCTATTAGCTTAGCAGTCAGCTATTAGCTGACCGCTGACTGCTTACATAAAAACTTTGATTTTATATTGATGAAGCTTTAGTTTTTCTGACTACAGCATAACCATGTCTTTTAGTTAATTTATAATGAAGTAAATTTAATTTCACAGCAGTTTTTATATGAGTAAACCACAGTTAAAAATCTAGGTGTTAGGTGTTAGGTGTTAGGTGTTATGTGGTAGGTGAAACGAGGGCTGCAAATCCTAAGAAGGCTGAACTTGTTGTTATACTCCGGTGAAAAGCGCTGTAATTTTCATCATATAGCTTTAAGCATTTCTGTACCGGAATGTTCTGCAAATAGCTAAGTAGAGAGTGATAAATATTGTACTTTATGTATCAAATTGTCAACTGGTTTAGAAGTAAGTTATACCATTTCTCAAAAAGAATCCTATATCTGATTGGGTGGGGAAGTGTGGGAGGTGTGGGGAGAGGTTAAAAGTAGGAAAAATTCATACTAAAGGACTAATAATTGTCAAAAACTGCCTTTGAATCTTTGTAACTTATGAGCTTTTGAAGTATAGCTGAAGTATAGCATTACTTTTGGTAATTGGTATTATATGAGTGCTTTTAAGGCTTTTATCACTAAATATCCAACACCTTTTTTTTTGCTTGCTCTACTTATCTAGCTAGTCTCTTACAAAATACCTGCGTTAACAGCTCGAATCAAAACTATTAGAAATTAGTTAGTTCCTATAATTTTTAAGGTATAGGAATCAGAATTTAGCAAAAGTGCAAATCCCTTAAAATTAGTTTTGTAGGTGATTTGACTGTAACAATTTTTTATTAAATAAAATTGCTATTAATCTGAATATTCAATCCACTTCAATAAGTTTCTATATATCAAATTAAAGTTTAATTAAATTGTTATTTTTGTTTCTGTCAAAAAAGTCGCTATTTATAATTTGTAATTTAATTGAATTAATCAGGATGGGAGAAGTGTTGAAGCAACTAGTTTACTAAATTATAAAAAATTGCCAAATTCTGTTTTGCTCAAAATACTTCTCCCTAACCAATTTAACCTAAAATTCAGAAGCTTATTTTTAACATTAATCTTCTGATTCTGCTAATCCAAACACACGATTAAAGACCTTTTTCACCTTATCACCAGAGTCAATACTTTCTAAAGGGTCTTTTCGCAGTCGATGTCGCAAACACAATGTAATAACTCTACCGATATCTTCAATAGTTACTTCTGTACGACCTTCAAAAGCAGTTAACGCTTTTGCAGCACGGTTAGTCACAATATCTCCCCGTAAACCATCTACATCCAACTCAGAACAAACTTGAGAAATTTTTACTCGTAAATCATGGTCAACTTCTACTGAATTTAGCTTTTGTTGAGCATCTACAAGTTTATTTTGTAATTCTTCTTGTTGTGTTTGATAGTGTGTTAAAAAATCTTTAGGGTTTTGGTCAAAAGCTGAACGTTGTTCAACTATTTGAACTCTTAATGAAGGGTCTTTTACTGTTCTAATTTCAGCGTGCATTCCAAATCTGTCCAGCAACTGAGGTCGTAATTCCCCTTCTTCTGGATTTCCCGAACCTACAAGGACAAAACGAGCCGGATGGCGGATAGAAATACCTTCTCTTTCTACAGTATTCCATCCACTGGCCGCTGAGTCTAGCAAGACATCAACTAGGTGGTCATCTAAAAGGTTTACCTCATCTACATATAGAATGCCACGGTTTGCCTTTGCTAATAGTCCTGGTTCAAAAGCTTTGACTCCTTCTGATAGAGCCTTTTCAATATCGATGGTACCACAGACCCGATCCTCTGTGGCTCCTAGTGGTAAGTCCACCATTTGAACTTTGACTTTGGCTATGGGAATTTCTTCCTGTTTTGCTAGTCTATCTTGGACAGAATCGCTCATTAAATCGGGGTCACGAGGATCGCTGTTAAAAGGGTCATCAAGAACAATTTCAATTTCTGGCAGTAGGTCAGCTAAAGCACGGATAGTGGTGGATTTACCTGTGCCGCGATCGCCCATAATCATTACGCCCCCGATTTTGGGGTCAATTACGTTCAATATTAAGGCCAGTTTCATTTCTTCCTGGCCTACAATTGCAGTGAATGGAAAAACAGCCCGACGTCTTTTGATGGCTGGTTTAACAAATGTATTTACCGTATTATTGGCTTCGGCAGTTGGACTCACAGTAGACTCTAAATTCTAATTATCGATTTTTATTGTGGCACATTGACGGACAATTATAGCGAAATATTACTGAATTTATATTTATACTGATACTTTTTACTCTAGTTAATTACTCAATTCATGGTCAACATTAGCTTTTTTTTGTTTAAATAATTCTTTTGCATCAAATTAGTTATATTTCTTCTAAAACTTGTTTCATCATCAACATTGGCATATCTTGCAGATGATATTCTTTAGAAATATTAATTCCTAAACCACTTTTAAAAAGATAAAGTATTAAAAATAATATCAAAAAGTTTATAATATAATCTGATATTGTAGACGCACTGATTTTCATAGATATTACCCTGTGCTATTTTGCTATCTAGATAAATGATATTATTTTGTTTGAGTTATCAAAACTTCAACAAAAATAATTTACCTATTCCAGCTCTATTCTAATTAGGACTAGACAATAATTTTTATCTTATTAAAGCTGGAGTTTTTAATTATTTTTACTAATTTTATTTAGACAGTTTTTTTATTGGCAAAAATCATCTTACTATCATTTATTTTAACGATACACTTAAGAATTTTTGCTCCGTGAATGTATGAGAAAATGTAATCTAAAGATTACACGGAAATTCATTTAATAATCATATTAATAATAAAAAACTGATTAATATGATTATTATCTGAAATGATTATTAAATGACTTGAGCCTGCCAATTTTGTTTTATAGAGGCTTTTTGCCTGATATTTTATAGACATCAGTAATACCTCAGTTGTGTTTCTAAGGCATCTGAATCTGTTATTTTTGCCTATAAATAATTAATTTACTGTCGGTCTCAATTAATCAATAATTTTATTAGTGATAGTTGTAGAGAACCTGAAACAATTACTTTGTTTTTTAAGATGCTTCCCGTTTAATTATATTTAGGATACAGCATAGTTCAAAGTATTTTTACTTACATAAATTTAAAGTATATTTTAACACCTAGAAATTTATTGTCAAGCATTGTAAGAAAGACTACTTGACAATTTAATTTAATACTTACTTAAGCAATAAATTAAAAACCCCAGTCATAAATTCTTTATGTCAACATATTCAAGTCTAGTAATGCAGCATTTAATCAACAAAACACATAGAAAATTATTAAGATTATATTTACTATGTAAGTAAGCATTCAGCATTCAGCTAGTCTCTTACAGATGAACTGCGTTATCAGCTAAAAATCCAATGGTTTAAGTCCGCTACTATCTTTGAAAATTTAGTGGTACGTTTTCAAACAATTAAAAGTATAGATAAAAGCTAATTAGTTAACTTTAGCGGAGAGAAGACAGCTAATAGCTGAATGCTTACCTATGTTATGTATTTTCTGCTCACAATATTTTTCAACACTTAAGGTAATTACATATAATTTCGATAAAAGTTATTTTCTAGTTATTCAAGAGTATTAAAAAATTGAGACTAAGAAAGTATCTAGAAAATAAATCTTAAGGTCTACTCAAAGCTATTAAGTTTCGGTGGGTTACGGCGAATCACAGAAATTATTAAGTTTAACTATCAAGGGTGCGCCTCACCCTCCCCACCCTACTGGACCGTTTCACCTAAAATGATACATTAGGCTTTTTGATCATCACCTCATCACCCGGTCATTACATTCCCTACCCCCCCATTTTCTAATGCACATTTTTAGATGAAACAATCCACCACGCCAGGATTTAATATTTTATTTATAGATACCCTCTAAGAGAATATTTGTAAAATAAGTATCAAGAGAACGAATAGTTACTAAAATTCCAAAGTTGCCAAACTTCAGAGGATTAAAATCCGGTAGGTAGATAGATTTGAAGTCAATATATATATTCCTAGATTTTTAAGTGAGAAATAGTTGTCTTGATTTCTTCCTTCCTATTCCCTTTCCCGTATTAAGTCTTTCCTATCTCATTTTTATATTTCCTTCACAAATAGTCTCGAAAATCAAATAATTAAATTAAATTACTAAAGTCAAATCAAACACACATAAATTCCATTTATTATAGTAGATAATCTATATTAAGTAGGTAAGCAAAAAAAATCATAAAATGCCATATACGCGCATCTGAGGAAAACTTAAATTTTATAACACAGAGCGTTTTCTATTTAATTATGCCTAGCTACTTATATGTACCGAATGTTTACTAAAGATTCAGGAGTTTATCTCTAAAGTTACTTAGACTAAAGTTGATACAATTAAGCACAAAAATCTAGGAGATGGATCAGCAGCTTGAAATTTTTAATCCCAAATAAATATTCCATTAAAATTTTGATCAACTAGCAAATAAAATGATATAGAATGCCTTTGTTCAGTCAAAGTATTAATTAAGACAATGACAAACCAAACTTCTATTCCAGTAATTGTCAATGGTGCTGCCGGAAAAATGGGCCGTGAAGTGGTAAAAGCCATCGCAAATTCCACTGATATGACCCTTTTTGGTGCAATTGAACGTAATCAGGAATATATTGGTACAGATGCAGGTGAAGTCGCAGGTTGTGGTGTTTTAGAAGTACCAATTATTGATGATTTACAAGGAATGTTAGTCATGGCAAGCCAAGAAAAACAACCACCTGTGATGGTTGATTTTACCCATCCAGATGGTGTTTATGAGAATATTCGGTCTGCAATAGCCTATGGTGTTAAACCAGTAGTAGGAACTACAGGTCTAAGTCCAGAACAAATTCAAGATTTAGCAGAATTTGCAGAAAAAGCCAGTATTGGCACATTAATAATTCCCAACTTTTCTATTGGTATGGTTTTACTCCAACAAGCAGCGATCGCTGCTTCCCAGTATTTCGATCATGTAGAGATTATTGAGTTACACCACAACCAAAAAGCTGATGCTCCAAGTGGCACTGCAATTAAAACCGCCAATATGTTATCAGAACTAGGCAAAACTTACAATGTGCCCACCGTAACCGAAACAGAGAAAATCGAAGGGGCCCGAGGTTGTTTAGCAGAGGAAGGAATTCGCATTCATAGTGTACGTTTACCGGGTTTAATCGCTCATCAAGAAGTAATATTCGGTGGGCCTGGCCAGATTTACACTTTACGGCATGATACAACGGATAGGTCCTGTTATATGCCTGGTGTTTTGCTCGCTATTCGCAAAGTCCAAACTTTAACTAAACTCATATATGGTTTAGAGAAGATATTGTAGCTATTAAGAACTGCTCCGTCTACTACGTCTACTTTGACGAGAACGAGTTGATATATCGTTTTCTAAAACTGCACCAATACCAAATAAAATCGCAGTAAACACAAAAAATACTTCTAGTAAACCGCCACTTTCATAATCACCTTGAGCGCGGGAATCAACCCACTTAAAATACATATCAGCAATGTAAAGTGAAAATGTAGCAGCAGCAATCATTCGCCAAGACTGAGAAAAACGTCCTCCCCAAAAAGCTAGAAGCAAAGCTGTAGCAATAATTAGCAAAAATACATCAGCAATAATGTAAAAAAGATTGACGCTATAAGCAAAAGGTTCTAACTTTTTATCTATACCTATAACCCAAGATGGAGCTAAATTAGCCACTTCTTCTATTTCTGTAGAAACTTCTTCTAAGGCTGGAGTGTCTATACCAGGCAATAAGCCAAAAAATGTGGGGTCAGCTACCCATATAGCCAAAGCAATTCCTGCAACTGCTACTCCAGCCAAAACACCCCACTGCCAAAACTCAAGATTTAGTCGCTTGGAAGTTACAGCTAAAGTCATCCCCCAACCCAGGAATATGTAAGAAATAATATAGAAAATATCTGCCATTGATACATCAGGATCTAGTTCCCAGACTAGTTCCCAACAGCCAAAGACCACACCAGCAAAAAAATAAAATAGTAATCCTAAACCAATACCCATCCATACATTTCGACCACTTACCATTTGAGGACTTTGCCAATTTCTAAAGCAAACAATAGCTGCTAGTAAGTATGCTCCTAGTTCAAATATATAGGTGCCAACAGAATACCAAAAAGGTAACTCTTCACCAGGTAAAGGCACACTAAACAAAAGAAAAAATAGCAATGCCATTACACCCCAGACAATACCTGTAATTACAATTGTCTGGGCTGAGAAGAAAGACTTAAAGGTAGATGATTTTTCTGAAGTGCTGCTCATAGGAATATTCTCATCAAGCGTAACTTTCAATATTATCTTGCCGATGCTTAATCCTCTTAGTCCTAGTTTTTAGACTTTTGAAGAGTATTAGGCCAAGGCACAAATCTTATAATCTAAATCACTTAAAACAAAATAGTGCTGGCTTAGAGAAAATATTAGCTCAGACACATTACAGATTAACTAATCTAATCTATCTGGTTAAATTTTACCTCTATTAAATATGATTTAAACAACAAATCAGTCAATTTCATATGCAATTCTAAATTATTTTAGAACATATAAATAAATACATGGCAATATTTTATTTTCTAAAATCGAGGTCAACTGTTAACCTAAGTAAGTATGATTTATGGTTTTATTACTAATCTGCTAAAGATTAATTTACCGACCACTTTTTACCTTCAGGGGAGCGACTTAGCCAACTCATAAATTGAGTTCGTTCATAAGTACCCATAGGTTCTATAATTTCCTCAATACCTTCAACAAAAGTATTATTGCCAAAATATTCCTCGCCTAGACGATAAACTTCTTGCAGTAAAATATAAAGATGAATTTCTTGCCAAGGAGGCAACTGCAAGTTTTTTAGGGGATCAGCAGTTAATAAAGTTTTGACAGTATCTGTAGAATCAGTATTGGGAAAATTTCTTTGCTGAAATACTTGACTAATATCTTTATTAAAAGACTTCGCCTGTCTATTGCCCAATAAATCTTCTACGTCAAAGTAAACTGCTTGTAGTAGCAAAAGACAGCCCTGGATCAACACGGGAGCAACTGCCTCATCCTCTTTTGATTCTTCACTGGTAAGTTGCTCTAAGCGGACTTTACCCCAGACACTATATCGGTCTGGTTCCTCCAGTAAAACACAAGCTTTACCACGGTTATCAGTTAGATCCCGCCAGAAGGCCCTCGCTTCTTCAGCTTGTTCGGCCTTAAACATATTAATTAACCTAAAGGTTTGGCCTTGATAGTTCAGAATAGGGATTTGTTGATCCCGTTTTGGGTGTTGAATACTTGTAATTTCAACATCCTGCCTTTTGAGAATAAACATGACACTTTGATTAGACTCCCGTCATCACCTGGGGTGCTGTAGGTGTAATTGTAATCCGTTTTACTGAACTTACCCATACTTACCCAAATTAAATTTGAGTCTAGGAGACTAGCTTCCAACTTCGATAATAACCAGTGACCGCAGTATGTAACTATTCTCTCCACAGGTTTAAAATTGGTGGGAACTCTACCTACTAATAAATAAACCAGAACTTACTCTATCATATTTTTTAAATATACAGTTATTTATTTGCGTTAATCAATAATTATCAATTCTAATAATGGTCAAATTTGGGGTGTGAGTGTAAATTTATGATTTTTTTTGTCAAGTGGCAGGATAAAATGGTCTGACTGACAAAAAAATCAGATTATTGATAATTCACAGATTCTAAAATTAATCTAGATTTGAATAATCTAGCTTGCCTATTTGGAGATTAGCCAACTAGAATAGTAGATAAGATATTCCTGAGTACGAAATTTGGGACTTGGGTGCGTAACTCAGTTGGATAGAGTAGCGACCTTCTAAGTCGCGAGTCGCAGGTTCGAGTCCTGCCGCACCCGTAAAATACTAAGTTAGGCAAGAGTGTTAATATATTCCTTCACTCAACAAAGGAATGATCATTAAACGAAGTCCATAACTTTTTTTCAGAAGTTAAATAGCATAGAGCTTAGATAATTCAACATTCCTAAATAAATCCAAAGAGAAAATAGAAAGGTCTCACATGACTAGCACCGTAATGTGAGACCTTTTTCGTGTTTCGTTAAGAGAAGAAGTAGTCAAGCAAAATGACAAAATGAATTGTATAGTCATTTCAAATCAGGATGAAACACTTTTTTGCCTGAAACCCTTTCAAGGAAAGAAACACTTGTCCCAGTCTTATTCAGAATGACTATATATTTGCTGTTGAGGTTAAGTAGGGCTGGCTGATTAAATATCAAAGCATTGAAAGATAAAGGTATTAGTCATTTTAGGTCGTGAAAAAGTAACCAGCTTTTCCGTTGAAATTGCTCAAAAAGTGAGCCTGAACGGGGTAACGCGAGGCAGAAAAATCTCCGAACCATTATTTCTCCAATTTTCTCTGTCTTCCCACACTCTCCCGACATTTCCCGACATTTCCCACACTCCCCACACTCTCCCGACATTTCCCACACTCCCGACATTTCCCACACGAGGACAGGGAGAGGAGGAGAAACACCAGACACGGAGAGAGGGAGATAGGGTATTACTGACACGCCGAGTCACCGCGTCGATAGAGCGTCCCCGCGTCTCCGTGTCAAATCTTACACCCTCCCCAAACTCTACTTTTTTCAGCAAACCCTAAGTAGGTGGGTCAAATTATGTTTAATCTTGATCAAAGTATACAAATATACAGCACTTCCCGATGTTATGAGGTATAGCTATCGCGGGCAAGATGCCCGCACTACAAGACATTCAATTTATAGCAATGTGCGCTGGCACGCTTTACAAATTGCAGGAGGTGTCCAAGAGCTAAAAGCCTTATATTATCGGCAATTTATTCTCACTATTGCCTGTTTTATGTTCCCTG
>JAAUYJ010005220.1_pt1 | contig 18965 bp, 15 predicted proteins | sample 7278031 | NCBI WGS metagenome assembly JAAUYJ01 (sample SAMN14350222, study PRJNA611818) | marine sediment metagenome | isolation source: surface marine sediment (1.8m) | place: French Polynesia: Moorea | collected 2018-08 | reverse complement strand
TTCGACTACTGGACGACGGGCGTGCGCCACATCGTCGCGCTGCGCGGCGACCCGCCGAAGGGCGAGGGGCGCTACCAGCCCTATCTGGGCGGCTACGCCTTCGCGTCCGACTTGGTCGCCGGCTTGAAGAAGGTCGCCGACTTCGAGATCAGCGTCGCGGCATACCCGGAGGTCCACCCCGAGGCGGACAACGACGAGTCAGACCTGGACAACCTGAAGCGCAAGCTGGATGCCGGCGCCACCCGGGCGATCACCCAGTTCTTCTTTGATCCGGCCTGCTACCTCAGGTTCCGCGACCGCGCCGCGGCCGCCGGCATCACCGCGCCGATCGTGCCGGGCATCCTGCCGATCCTGAACCTCGACCGCACGATGCAGATCGCCAAGAACTGCGGCGCCTCGGTACCCGACTGGCTGCCCGGTCTGTTCGACGACCTGGACGACGACCCCAAGGCCCGCAACATGGTCGCCGCCGTGGCCGGCGCCGAGCTCTGCCGTCAGCTCCAGGCCCACGGGGTCGAGGAGTTCCACTTCTACACCCTGAACAAGGCCGAGCTCACCGTGCCGATCTGCCGCCTGCTCAACACGCCGGTGCCGGCGACGGCGCTGGCCACCGGCTTCGAGGCCGGGAGCGCCTGAGGTGAGCGCCTTCCTCGAGGCCCTGGCCCAGAGGGTGCTGCTCTGCGACGGCGCCATGGGCAGCCGCGTCCAAGCCATGGACCTGGAGGTCGAGAAGGATTTCTGGGGCAAGGAGAACTGCACCGAGGTGCTCAACCTGTCGCGCCCGGACATGGTGCGCGAGATCCACCGCGGCTACTTCGCGGCCGGCGCCGACATGGTCGAGACCAACTCCTTCGGCGGCTCGCCGGTCACCCTGGGCGAGTTCGAGCTACAGGACCAAGCCCACGAGATCAACAAGCTGGCCGCCGAGCTCGCCCGCGACGCCGCGGAGCTCTTCGCCGGCGACGGCCGCACGCGATTCGTGATCGGCTCGGTGGGACCCGGCACCCGGCTGCCCTCGCTCGGACACATCGGTTACGACGAGATCGAGGCCGCCTTCACGACGCAGTGCGTCGGCCTGATCGCGGGCGGCGTCGACGGTATCTTGATCGAGACCTGCCAGGACCCGCTGCAGATCAAGGCCGCGGTAAACGGCGCCAAGCGCGCGAGGACCGAGGCGGCTCGACAGGATCTGCCGATCATGGTCCAGGTCACGGTCGAGACCACGGGCACGCTGCTGGTCGGGGCCGACATCGCCGCCGCCGCCACTGTCATCAAGGCGCTCGACATCCCGATCATCGGGCTCAACTGCGCGACCGGGCCGCAGGAGAGGGCGGCCCATGTGCAATGGCTGGGCGAGAACTGGCCCGGACCGATCTCGGTGCAGCCCAACGCCGGCCTGCCCGAGCTGGTCGACGGCGCACCGCGCTATCCGCTCACGCCCGACGAGCTGGCCAAATGGCTCGAGCGTTTCCTGGAAGAAGACGGCGTGGCCATGGTCGGCGGCTGCTGCGGCACCACGACCGAGCACATTGCCGCCCTCGACGCCATGTTGCGCCGGCGCGCTGGCGGCGCTGCCCGGCCGGTGCCAGTCGAGCGCAAGTCTTTCTGGATTCCCGGCGTCGCCTCGCTCTACGGCCACGTCGCCTACCGCCAGGAGAACGCCTATCTCTCGATCGGCGAGCGCTGCAACGCCAACGGCAGCCGCAAGTTCCGCGGCCTGCAGGAGGCCGAGGACTGGGATGGCTGCGTCGCCATGGGCGTGGAGCAAGTGCGCGAGGGCTCGCACGCGATCGACGTCTGTACCGCCTTCGTCGGCCGCGACGAGACCGCCGAGATGAACGAGGTGGTGGGCCGCATGCGCGGCTCGGTCAACGCGCCCCTGGTGTTCGATTCGACCGAGTTCCCGGTGCTCGAAGCCGCCATGAAGCTCTATGGCGGCAAGCCGGTGCTGAACTCGATCAACTTCGAGGACGGCGAGGCGCCGGCCGCCCAGAAGGTCGAGCTGGCGCGCCGCTTCGGCTCGGCCGTGATCGCGCTGACCATCGACGAAGAGGGCATGGCCAAGGAGGCGGCGCACAAGGTCGAAATCGCCAAGCGCCTTTACGACTTCGCCTGCGTGCAGCACGGCCTGCCGGCGTCCGATCTGATCATCGATCCGCTGACCTTCACGATCTGCACGGGCAACGAGGACGACCGCAAGCTCGGCCTCTGGACTCTGGAGGCGATCGAGGCGATCGCCCGCGAGCTGCCCGACTGCCAGGTCATGCTCGGTCTCTCCAACATATCCTTCGGGCTGAACCCGGCGGCGCGCCACGTGCTCAACTCCGTGTTTCTTGACCACGCGATCCGGCGCGGCCTGACCGCGGCCATCGTGCACCACTCCAAGATCCTGCCGCTGCACAAGATCCCGGAGGAGGAGGCGCGCACCGCCGAAGATCTGATCTTCGACAACAGGCGCGAAGGCTACGACCCGCTGCAAGCCTTCATCGCCCTGTTCGAGGGCCGCACGGCGGAATCCACCAAGACGCGCGAGCGCGCCGCCGACGTCGAGACCCGGCTCAAGGAGCGCATCATCGACGGCGATCGGCAGGGCCTGGAAGACGACCTGGCCGAGGCGCTGCAGAAGCACCCGCCGCTCGACATCATCAACGTCCACCTGCTGGACGGCATGAAGGTGGTCGGCGAGCTGTTCGGCGCCGGCAAGATGCAGCTGCCCTTCGTGCTGCAGTCGGCCGAGACCATGAAGGCGGCGGTGGCCTATCTGGAGCCGCACATGGACCGGGTCGAGGGCCAGGAGAAGGGGACCATCGTGGTCGCCACCGTGAAGGGCGACGTACACGACATCGGCAAGAACCTGGTCGACATCATCCTGACCAATAACGGCTACAAGGTGATCAACCTCGGCATCAAGCAGCCGATCGAGAACATCTTGGCCGCCGTGAAGCAGCACAAGGCCGACGTGGTCGGCATGAGCGGTCTGCTGGTCAAATCGACCGTCGTGATGCGCGAGAGCCTGGAGCGCATGAGCAAGGACGGCGAGAGGGTGCCGGTGATCCTGGGCGGCGCGGCGCTGACGCGCAACTACGTCGAGGGCGACTGCGCCAAGGCTTACGAAACTGGGCAAGTAGCCTACGCGCGCGACGCCTTCGACGGCCTCGACCTGATGGACAAGGTGATGACCGGCCGCTTCGAGGCCCATGTCGCCGAGCGGCGGGCCGCCTTCGCGGACAAGCCCAAGAACGGGAAACGAGTGCTGGGCCGCGCGGCCCAGGCCGACCAACGGCCGGTCGACGCCGAGGAGATCCGCATCCGACGCGAGGAGCTGGCCGAAGGCGTCGAGATCCCGGCACCGCCCTTCTGGGGCGCGCGGGTGGTCGAGCGGGTCGCGCTTGACGCGCTGCTGCCCTTTTTGAACGAGCGCATGCTCTACCAGTTCCAATGGGGCTACCGGAAGAACGGCCGCAGCCTGTCGGACTACATGTCCTGGGCACGCGGCGAGCTCCGGCCAGTGCTCAAGCGCATGGTCGATCTGGCCAAGGCCGAGGACATCCTGCAGCCGCAGGCGGTCTACGGCTACTGGCCGGCCAACGCCGATGGCAACGACGTCGTTGTCTTCGATCCCGAGGACCCGGAGCGCGAGGTCGCGCGTTTTGCCCTGCCGCGCCAGGGCCGCGCCGGCGGGCTCTGCATCGCCGATTTCCTGCGCGACCGCTCGAGCGGCCGGCGCGACGTACTCGGCCTGCAGATCGTCACCATAGGCCAGAAGGCCTCCGATACGGCGCGCGAATGGTTCGGCAGCGACCGCTACCAGGACTACCTCTACCTGCACGGCCTGGGCGTCGAGATGGCCGAGGCGCTGGCCGAGTACGTGCACAAGCGGATCCGCGGCGAGCTCGGCTTCGGCCACGTGGACGCGCGCGACCTGGACATGATGCTGCAGCAGGGCTATCGCGGCTCACGCTACTCCTTCGGCTACCCGGCCTGCCCGAAGCTGGAGGACCAGACGCACCTGCTGCGCCTGCTCCAGGCCGGAGAGATCGGCGTCGAGCTCTCCGACGAGCACCAGCTGCATCCCGAGCAGTCGACCAGCGCCATCGTGCTGCACCACCCCCAGGCCAAATACTTTTCGGTGTAGGACCCGCTGTAGGACGCTTCCTGGCGCCTTCAGTTCCATTTTCCTGGGACACGCGGTTCCATGTTTCCCCGGGTCTCCACTTCGCTCCGCCCAAGGCTGACAGTGTAAGTGGGTTACAGAGCCTGCTTGCCGCCGACCGCGTTGGAGATTCTCGCTAAAAGGCCGACCTCTGCCCCATTAACCCTTCGTTAGCCACGACGGCTTAGCTCTAGACGGGTGCACAACCTGGAGGATGCCGCAGCGCCACGCGGCCTCTATTAATTTGCTTAACCCTTTGTTATCATCCCGCTCGAACAGGGGGAAGCAAGCCATTGTCAGATAAGATGGCTGCAGAAAAGGGCTCAGGCGCAAAGCCGAGCAACCGGTGGATTTTCGCCGCTGCGGGCCTGTGGGCCGCCCTGCTCTATCTGGCCATGGCGCTCTGGCCGGGCGGCGACAGTCTGTCGCGGCACGAGGCCAACGCCCACGTCGCGGCCCTGACCCTCGGCATCCGCGACTACATGCTGGCGCCGCTGCCGGGCGCAGAGGAGGCGGCGCCCGACCACATCCCGCTCGCTCTCGGGTTCTCCGAGTACCGTTCGGCTCCTGTGCCGGGCGCCCGGGACGAGTGGAACGCTTACGTCGCCGCGGCCCTGCGACCGCTGCACAGCAGCGCCTACGTCGGCGCCCCGCTGTCCCGCGCGCTCGGGCGCTGGGAGGATATCGAGTGCCTGGCGCTGACCATCTACTTCGAGGCGCGCGGCGAGAGCCGGGCCGGCCAGCGCGCGGTCGGCGACGTGGTGATGAACCGGGTCCACGACCCGGCCTTTCCCGGCACGGTCTGCGGGGTCACGCGCCAGGGCGGCGAGCGGCTGTTGAGCGGCTGCCAGTTCTCCTGGTGGTGCGACGGGCGCAGCGACCAGCCGCGCGACATGAAGGCCTGGCGCGAGAGCTACGACATGGCGCTGCAGGTCTACTGGGACCGCTCGCGCGACGAGACCGACGGCGCCCTCTGGTACCACGCCGACTATGTTGCCCCGCGCTGGCGCAAGGCCTTCGAGCGGGGCCCGCGCATCGGACGTCACCTGTTCTACCGCCGGCCCGGCGAAAAGCCGTCCGAAGCGCGCGCCCCTTCCGAAGCGCGCGCCAGGGGGCCGGCCGAATCACCGCAGCTCGCCGGCGAATCCTGGACCTTCTGAAGGCCTAACCCGCCTGCCGCTCGGCGTCTTCCTGCTTGGCCAGATCGAAGAGCTGGAACAGCACCTCCGGCGGGTGCGCGCCGGACAGCACGTATTTGTTGTTGAGGATGAAGGTGGGCACGCCCTGGATGCCGATCTGCCGCGCCCGGGTGTCCTCGGCGCGGACGTTCTCGACGTCGAGGTCGCTCGCCAGGAAGACCCGGACCTCGGCGGCTTCGAGGCCGCAGCCCGCCCCGATGGCGGTCAACACCTCGTCGTCGCCGATGTCCGCGCCTTCCAGGAAATAGGACTCGAACAGGCGGGTCACGACGGCGTCAGACAGGTCCCGGTCGGCGGCGAAGCGGATCAGGCGGTGCGAGGCCACCGTGTTGGGCGTGCGCTTGATGGCGTCGAAGGCGAAATCGATGGCCTCGGAGCGGCCGGCCTCGCGGACCCGGTCGTAGACCTGCTTGGCGTTGTCCGGTCCGCCGAACTTGACCTCGAGATAAGTCCGGCGCTCCATGCCCTCCGGCGGCATCTCCGGATTGAGCTGGAAGGCGCGCCAGTGGACCTCCAGGCCGTCCTGGGGCCGCTCGCTCAGCGCCCGTTCCAGGCGCCGCTTGCCGATGTAGCACCAGGGACAGATCGTGTCCGAGTAGATCTCGATCTGCATGGCGCCTCCTTTGGTTCCGGGGGATTGCGGGGCGGTTGAGGGCGGCTGTCGCGCTTGGCCGCCGGGGATTCCAACGATAGCCTAGGCGCAAAGCGGGTGGCCAGGCCAATCGGCACAGCGCAACGGCCGCCAGGGAGGAGACGCGCATGTCGGGCGAGCCGGCGCCGCCGACGATCTACGACCGGGACCTGGAACGCAGCCCGGCCAACCATACGCCGCTCACGCCGCTGTCGTACCTGAGGCGCACGGCGGCGGTCTATCCGGACAAGACCGCGGTGATCCACGGCGAGCGCCGCCATAGCTACCGCGAGTTCCAGGAGCGGGTGGCGCGGCTGGCCGCCGCCCTGGCCGCGCGCGGGGTCGGCCCCGGCGACTGCGTGGCGCTGATGGCGCCCAACGTGCCGGCCATGCTCGAGGCCCACTACGCCGTGCCGATGCTGGGCGCGGTGCTCAACGCCCTCAACTTCCGTTTGGACGCCGACACAATCGGCTTCATCCTCGGCCACGGTGAGGCCAAGGTCCTGATCACCGACACCGAGTTCTCCGAGACCATCGCCGCGGCCCTCGCCAAGCGCGAGCGGCCGCCCCTGGTGATCGACATCGACGATCCCCTCGGTCCTGGCGGGCGGCGCCTGGGCGAGCTGGAGTACGAGGCGTTTCTCGAGCAGGGGGATCCCGACTTCGCCACGGATCAGCCGCGCGACGAGTGGCAGGCCATCTCGCTGCTCTATACCTCCGGCACGACCGGCAATCCCAAGGGCGTGGTCTATCACCACCGCGGCGCCTTCCTGAACGCCGTCGGCAACATGATCACCTTCGGCCTGAGCGGCGAGTCGGTCTACCTCTGGACCCTGCCGATGTTCCACTGCGACGGCTGGACCTTTACCTGGGCGGTGACCGCGGCGGCGGCGACGCACGTCTGCCTGCGCAGGGTCGACCCCGCGCTGGTCTATCCGATGATCGAAGAGCACGGCGTCACCCACATGTGCGGCGCGCCGATCGTGCTGAACATGCTGGTGAACGCACCGCAGGCGGCCTCGGTCAAGTTCGATCCGCCCGTCGACATCATGACCGGCGGCGCCGCGCCGCCCTCGGCGGTCATCGAGGCGATGGAGGAGATCGGCTTTCGCGTCACCCACGCCTACGGCCTGACCGAGACCTACGGCCCGTCGCACTTCTGCGCCTGGCAGGACAGCTGGCAAGACCTCGATCTGGCAGCGCGCTCCGGCATGATGGCGCGGCAGGGCGTCAACTACCTGACCCTCGAAGACACGCTGGTGGCGGATCCCGATAGCATGGCCGAGCTGCCCTGGGACGGCGCGTCCATGGGCGAGCTGATGCTACGCGGCAACACGGTTATGAAGGGCTATCTGAAGAACCCCGGCGCCACCGAGGCGGCCTTCGAGGGCGGCTGGTTCCACACCGGCGATCTCGCGGTGCGCCACCCGGACGGCTACATCGAGGTCAAGGACCGCTCCAAGGACATCATCATCTCGGGCGGCGAGAACATCTCGAGCCTGGAGGTCGAGGAAACGCTCTACCGCCACCCGAAGGTGCTCGAGGCCGCCGTCGTGGCGCGGCCCGACGAGCGTTGGGGCGAAAGCCCCTGCGCCTTCGTCACGCTGAAGGACGGCGAGGAGGCCAGCGTCGAGGAGATCGTCGGCTTCTGCCGCGACCACCTGGCCCACTTCAAGGCGCCGCACAGCGTGGTCTTCGGCCCGCTGCCCAAGACCTCGACCGGCAAGATCCAAAAGTTCGTGCTGCGCGATCGGGCGCGGGATCTGTAGCGCGATGACCCAGAGCAACCCCTTCGACGTCGCCGGCCGGGCCGCCATCGTCACCGGCGCATCGAGCGGCCTCGGCCGGCACTTCGCGCTGACCCTGGCGCGCGCCGGCGCCAAGGTGGCGCTCGCGGCGCGCCGGGTCGAGCCGCTCGGCGCGCTGGCCAAGGAGATCGCGTCCTTCGACGGCCGGGCAATCCCGGTCGGCCTCGACGTCACCGACGCGGAGCAGGTGCGCGACTGCGTGGCGACCGCGGAGACCGAGCTCGGACCGATCTCGATCCTGGTCAACAACGCCGGGATCGCCGAAACCAAGCCGGCGCTCGAGATCGAAGAGGCCGATTGGGACCGGGTCCTGGACACCAACCTGAAGGGCGCCTGGCTGATGGCGCAGGAGACCGCGCGCCACATGTCGCGCCTCGGCCACGGCGGCTCGATCGTCAACGTGGCCTCGATCCTCGGCCTGCGCGGCAGCGGGCAGGTCGCCCCCTACTGCGCCTCCAAGGCCGGGCTGATCAGCCTGACCCGCGCGCTCGCGATCGAGCTGGCCCGCGACGGCATCCGGGTCAACGCCTTGGCGCCTGGCTACATCGAGACCGATCTCAACCGCGACGTCCTGACCGGCGCCACGGGCGAGGCGATCCGAAAGCGCGTGCCGCAGCGCGCCTTCGGTCAGCCGGAGGATCTCGACGGCGCGCTCTTGCTTTTGGCCTCCGACGCTTCGCGCTATATGACCGGGAGCGTCCTGGTGGTCGACGGTGGCCAGTCCGCCGCGCTCTAGACAATCGACCCCGCGAAAGGCCCTTGGATGGACTTCGAGCTGAGCCCCGAGATCGAGAACCTGCGCCAAAAGATCGGCGGCTTCGTCGCCGAGCACATCCTGCCGCTCGAGGACGACCTGGCGAACTACGACGAGCACGAGAACATTCGCCTGGACCTGCTCGAGGAGCTGCGCGGCAAGGCCAAGGCGGCGGGCCTCTGGGCGCCGCAGATGCCCGTGGCGCGGGGCGGGCAGGGGCTGTCCGTGGTCGGCATGGCCGCCTGCTACGAGGCCATGGGCCGCTCGATCTTCGGTCCGGTCGCCTTCAACTGCGCGGCGCCCGACGACGGCACCATGATCGTGCTCGAGAAGGTCGCCTCCGAGGCACAGAAGGAACGCTGGCTGCAGCCCATCGTGGACGGCCGGGTGCGTTCCGCCTTCGCCATGACCGAGCCCGCGCCCGGCGCCGGCTCCGATCCCTCGATGATGCGCACCAAAGCAGAGCGGCGCGGCGATACCTGGGTGGTCAACGGCGAGAAGTGGTTCATCACGGGCGCCGGCGTCGCCGAACACTTCATCCTGATCGCCAAGACCTCCGACGATAGGCGGCGCGGGCTCACCGCCTTCCTGGTGCCGCGCGACCGGCCCGGCCTGACGGTCGGCCGGCGGATCCCGATCATGGGGCCGGAGGAGCACGGCGGCCATTGCGAGCTGCGCCTGGAGAACCTGGAGATCCCCGACGCGGACCGGCTGATGGAGGTCGGCCAAGGCCTCAAGCTGACCCAGATCCGGCTCGGCACCGCGCGCCTGACCCATTGCATGCGCTGGCTCGGCATGGCCAAGCGGGCGCTCGAGATCGCCGCGCCCTATGTGGCCGAGCGCGACAGCTTCGACATGAAGCTGGCCGAGCACGAGGGCGTGCAGTGGATGCTGGGCGAGGCGGCCATGGCGGTCGAACTCGGCCGCCTGCTGACCATGAAGGCCGCCTTCAAGCTCGACCAGGGCGACTTCGCTCGCAAGGAGGTCTCCATGGCCAAGGTGCAGGTCTCCGAGACCCTGCACAAAGCGGTCGACACCGCGATCCAGCTGCTCGGGGCGCGCGGCTACTCCAAGGACACCTGCTTGGAGTGGATGTACCGCTACGCCCGCCAGGCGCGCCTGGTCGACGGCGCCTCCGAGGTGCACAAGATGGTCCTGGCCCGGACCTTCCTGAAGGAAGGCGAGGCCTTTTGGGGCTGGCCTTGAAGGAAACCAAGAACGAGACCGGGACCGACGCGCGCTTGAAGAATTCCCGCGCCGCCCTCGAATCCTTCCTGGCCGAGGCGGCCGGCGCCGATGCCGCGCGCATCGCCGAGGCGAGGCCGCTCACCGGCGGGGCGATCCAGGAGAACTGGCTGCTCGAGGTCGATTTCTGCGGCGGTCCGGAAACGGGGCGGCGCGACTTGGTGCTGCGCACGGACTCCCACGCGGGCGTTCAAGCGAGTCTGAGCCGGCCGCAGGAGTTCGCCTTGCTGCGCGCGGCGCAGGAAGCCGGGGTCACGGTGCCCGCGCCGCTCTGGCTTTGCGAAGATGACGGGATTCTGGGCAAACCCTTTTACATCATGCGCCGGGTCTCCGGCACGGCGGTCGGGCGCGAGATCGTCAAGGACGACGGCCCCGGTGGCGACAAATCCGCATTGGCCGAGCGTCTGGGCGAGGAGTTGGCGCACGTTCACAGTATCGCGCCGCCGCGGACCGACCTCGGCTTTCTCGGGGCACCCCCGGCCGAGCCCGCCGCCGCGGCGGTCGCGCTCTACCGGCACTATCTGGACGAACTCGGCAGGTCGCACCCGGCGCTCGAATGGGGACTGCGCTGGTGCGAGCGGCATGCGCCGGCTTCCGAACGGGTTGTGCTGGTGCATCAGGACTTCCGGACCGGCAACTACATGGTCGATGACGCGGGCCTGACCGGAATTCTCGACTGGGAGTTCTGCGCCTGGGGCGATCCGATGAGCGACCTGGGCTGGTTCTGCGCGAAATGCTGGCGCTTCGGCCGGGCCGATCGGGAGGCCGGCGGCATCGCCGCGCGCGAACCCTTCTACCGCGGCTATGCCCGGGTCGCCGGGCGGGCCGTCGATCCCGAGCTCGTGGCCTATTGGGAAGTGATGGCCCATCTGCGCTGGGCGGTCATCGCCCTGCAACAGGGCGAGCGCTTCCTCACCGGCGGCGAGGCCTCGCTGGAGCTGGCTCTGACCGGCCGGCTCATGCCGGCCGAGCTCGAGCTGGAGATCCTGGCCTGCACGGCGCCCGAGCGCTGGAGGGCAGCCCCGTGAGCGACCGGCCTGGCGGACCGGCGCTCCTCGGACAGGCCCGGCGCAGCCTGCTCGAGGAGCTGCTGCCCCTGCTGCCCGAGGACAAGCGATACGAGGCGCTGATGATCGCCAACGCCATGGCGATCGCGATCCGCGAGATCGAGGCCGGCAACGGGAGCGATGCCGAGGAGAGGGCCAGCTTGAAAGCGCTCTTCGCGGAAGCCGGGCCGGAAGGCGGATACGGCAAGCCCCGGCTCGCCCGGGAGATCCGTGCCGGCCGACGCGACGCCGACGCGGCCGTACACGAGATCCTGACGGCGAGCGCCGTGCGCCGGCAAAGGATCAACAATCCCAAAGTCTTGAAGGCCGATGGGCGCGATTAGCCGGGAACCGGTCGCAGGGGCGTTCACCTGCGAAGCCATAATGGTTAAGATCGGTAAGCTTCACAGTGGGAACGTTGGCAAGAGACCATGAAGAAACGAACGATCGGAGAGATCCTCAGCCGTGAGAGGATCGTCGCCCTGCCTCCCTCGTCGACCGTTCGCGACGCCAGCCAGCTCATGGCCAAGGAGCATGTCGGCGCCGTTCTTGTCACGGAGGGAGACCGCTTGGAGGGCATCTTTACGGAACGCGACGCACTGAGCCGGGTCATGGCCCGGCATCTGAACCCCGAGGCGACCCTGCTGTCGGAGGTCATGACCCGCAACCCGCTGAGCGTGCGCCGCGACGCGGCCGCGATCGAAGCCTTGCGGATCATGCGCGACGGCGGCTTCCGGCATCTGCCGGTGGTCGAACAGGGCAAAGTCCTGGGCGTCGTCTCGCTGCGCGATTTCTTCGGTGCCGAGCTGGCCGAGATCGAGCACGAGATCGATTTCCAGGCGGTGATCGCCGAGGGCTCGCACCGTAGCTAGACGGCCGTCCCTAGCCGGGCCGGTCGCGTTAACCATTGGCGCCGGCCGACGGCGATTAACCCGCCCGAAAGCTTTCTGATCCAGGATTCAGGGTTGCAGAGCGCTGCCGCCGCGTGCGCCCAAGGGGGCACCATGGATCAAGAATCGCGGGCCAAGGATAGCCAGGCCGAGGACGGCCGGAACCGCCGTTCCGTCGAGCGCAAGCCCGTGCGCCTGCCGGGTCGCCTGTTCTACGAGGGCGGCGAGGAAGACTGCACGGTCTACGACGTCAGCCCGCAAGGCGCCAACGTTTCGGCCTCCAACAACGTGCCGATCAACCAGCCGATCCGGCTCAAGCTGACCGAGCACGGCGAGTTCGTCGGCCAGGTCGTCTGGCGCAAGGGCGACCGCATGGGCGTCAGGTTCTTCCACCTCGGCGAGGAGCGCATCGACCTGCCGGCCGGCGAGGCTACGGGGATCCGTCTGGTCTCCTGAGGCGCGCCGGTCTTGGCTCAGGCGGGGCCGTAGCCGTTACACTTCAAGACCACCGTCCTGCCCGGGCCCAGGTTCTCGAAGGTCACCTTGGACGGCCGGGACATCTGGCGATAGTGACCGAACAGCATCACCTGCAGGCTGCCGTTCCGTACCTCTATCGTGTCGCCGATCGCAGGGCCCATTTGCGGAATGTAGTTCTCCGCGGAGAAGCGGATCACCGTGTCGTCGCCGTAGAAAAAGCAATGCAGGCGCCGCAGGTGGGGCAGGACCTCGGTCTGGCGCAGGGGGATGAGGGCTTGCTCGCAGCGCTTGGCCGCCTGATCTGATTTGCGGAAGTTGAGGTCCACGGGGCCGCAGGAGGCCTGCTTGTGCATCCCGCAGGACTTGGTCTCGACCTCTTCACAGGCGGAACCAGCCAGGGCCGGCACAGCGGCCAATCCGGCAAAAGAAAAGACACAAAAAATCAACAGCTTGCGCACAGCGCACCCCGCTAACCTGCAGCCTGCTATCCTACGGCGAAAGCGTTACCATCGGGTCAACCCGGGACTGCGCCACGCCAGGGCCGGCGTGCCTTCCTCTGCCCACCGTCGCCCTTGTCGATCTGACACACGAACGAGTAGGCTTCGCGTCAGAGTGGCAGGTAGCCCAGGGCCCGGCGCCGCCAAGCCAAGGTCCAGCCAGGCCTGCCGTGGGACCTGGATGCGCAGGTGTTACACGACAGTCACACAAAGAACGGGGTCCAAGCGGCCGAAAGAACGGGACGGAGCTGGCGCACCGGCGCGCTGCGCAATCGGCTCGCGATCAAGATCGTCGTCGGTTTGACGCTCTTCAGTTCGGTCGTAACGCTGATCCTGACGGCACTGCAGCTCTACAACGAGTTCGAGCGGGACGTCGATCTGCTCGACCGACGGATGACCGAGATCAAGGACGGCTTCGGCGGCAGCTTGACGACGAGCCTTTGGCTGAACGACGAGGTGCTGATCAATCGGCAGCTCGAAGGCATGTTGCGGCAGCCCGACATGGTCTACGTCGAGGTGCGCACGACTTCGGGTATCTCGTTTGCCTTCGGCCAACCCATGAAGGAACGGGTCATCGCCCACCGCACGAGCCTGCTCTACGTGCACGCCGGCGAGGCCAAGGACGTTGGAACGCTGACGCTTATCGCCAGCCTCGACGGCGCCGTCGATCGGCTGATCGACAGGGTCTGGGTGGTTCTGGCCAGCAATGCCACCAAGACACTGATCGTGACCGTCTTCCTGTTCTTTTTCATCCAGTTCCTGGTGACCCGCCATCTTGCCCGGATCGCCGAGCATCTCACCGCGGCCGTTCCCGAGGCAAAACCGGTCAGGCTGCAACTGCAGCGTTCTGCAGGCGTGCGCGACGAGCTGTCGACGGTCGTCGACGCGCTCAATCACCTCGAAGCCGACCTCTGGGAGTCGGCCAACGGCTTGCGCTCGCGTGACGCGGCGCTGCAGGCCAGCATCGCCCAGCTGGAGGCGGCGAAGTCGGCTCTCGAGAAACGCGGCGAAGAGCTGGAGGCCTTGGCCGCGGATTACGCGCGCGAGAAGGAGATCGCCGAATCTGCGAACCGCAGCAAGACCGAGTTCCTGGCCAACATGAGCCACGAGCTGCGCACGCCGCTCAATGCCATCATCGGCTTTTCCGAGATCATCGCGCGCGAGATGTTCGGCTCACTGAACAACGAGAAGTACCGCTCCTACGCCGTGGACATCAAGGACAGCGGCGCGCACCTCTTGTCGATCGTCAACGACATGCTCGACCTGTCACGGATCGAGGCCGGCAAGACCCGGCTGCAGGAGGAGCCGGTCTCGCTCGACGAGGTCATCCACGAGGCGCTCGGCTTGCTGAAGGCCACGCCCGATAGCGCTCGGCGGCAAATCACGCTCGATCTTCCCGATGCTCTGCCGCAGCTGACCGCCGATCGGCGGGCCTTGCGGCAGGTGCTGCTGAACCTGCTGTCGAACGCGATCAAGTTCACTGAGGACGGCGGCAAGATCCGGGCCAAGAGCTCGATCGCGCCGGACGGCTCGGTCGTCATCCAGGTCGCCGACGACGGCATCGGTATGCCGCAAGGCGACATCGCCCACGTGCTGAAACCCTTCGGCCAGGCGGAAAGCGGCATGCGCCGGCACCATCAGGGCACCGGCCTGGGCCTGCCGCTGTCCAAATCCCTGATCGAGCTGCACGGCGGCAGTCTGGATCTGCAGAGCGAGCTGGGCGAAGGCACGACGGTCACCATTCACCTGCCGGCCGAGCGCGTCATCTCCTGAGGCCGATGGCGGTCGCGCTCAGCTGCCCTCGGCGTCTGTGACCCAGAAGCTATCGGGCCGATAGACGCCAAGCTGCGCACCCGGGTTCCAGTTGTAGATGCCCTCCAGCGGCACGTTCTTGAGCCGGCTGGAGACCACGATCGGCTGCGGGATCTGAGCCACCAGGCCCAGGGTGTAGACCTGCTCGGCGTGGATCTCCAGCATGCGTCGCCAGGCCTTTTCGCGCGCCGCCGTGTCGGTCGCCCGGGTCCAGGCGCGGTAGAGCTCCATCAGCTCCTGGGCCTCGGGCACGTCGATGGCCTCGCCCGACTTGCTGCTTGTCTCGTGGTATTGGCCCCACTTCGGCCAATGATAGCCGTGCTGCGACGTTGGGGCGAACTCGCTGGGGCTCATATCCGGCGTCGGGACCGCGTTCTCGTAGCCGAACCAGATGGCCATGATTGTCTCGCCGCTGAAGATCCGATTGCGCAGCACTTCGCGCTGGGACGGTTTGGTGAGCAGCTTGATCCCGGCCTGCCTCCAGTGATCGTTGACCAGCTCCAGGACGTCGACCTCCTCGGTGTTCTCGCCCGCCGACTCGACCACGATCACCAGCGGGCGGCCGTCGGGCAGGAGACGGATCCCTTCCGCGTCGCGTTCGGTCAGGCCGATCTCGTCCAGCAGGGCGTTGGCGTTGTCGAGATCGAAGGTGGCGTGTTTTTGTCGATAATCCTGGTGGTAGAGAGGGCTGCCCGGCAGCACCGACTGATTGCCGGGCAGGCCCAGGCCCAGATAGATCAGCTGATTGATCTCCTCGCGGTCGATCGCGTAGGAAAGCGCGCGTCGGAAACGGACGTCGCGCAGCAGCTTGCGCCACACCGGATCGGCCACGTTGAGGTTCGGATAGAGCGCCAACTGGGAGCCGCGTACCGTGCGCCACAGCCGGACCTGATAGTCGCGGTTGGCCTCCTCGGCCTTGAGAAAGGTGTAGTCGCTGAAGTGGATGCCGCGCGACTGCAGGTCGCTGTCGCCGGCTCCGGTCTTGGCCGGGATCAGCTGGCTGGTCACCACGTCCAGCTTGAACACATCGAGGTAGGGCAGCTGCTGCCCCTTCTCGTCGACCCGGTGGTAGTAGGGATTGCGCAGGGCGATGAAGCGCTGCGAGGGCGGCTTTGTCGTGTTCATCCAGGGCTGCAGAGTGGGCAGCTCGGGGTTGTCGAAGCGGTAGAGGTTGTCCTTGCGATTGTGGATCTGAGCCCAGTTGCGCGCCTTGACCTCGTCGACCAGGGCCGCGAGCTTCTCGGCCTCTGCGTACTTGCCGTGGAATTGCCGCAGGTAGTGCCCCGGGCGGTACAGGAACAGGGGGCGCGCGCCGGCCAGGGCCGACAGGAAGTAGGGATTCGGCTTCGACCAGCTATAGCGTACGGTGATCTCGTCGATCACCTCGAATTGCGGCAGCTCGCCGTCGACCTGCATGACCTTGGGCGGGCCGCTGGGCGAGAGCTCCTCGTTGTTGGCGACGTCATCCCACCAGTAGCGGAAATCTTCGGTGGTGAAGGGGTGACCGTCGGACCAGCGATGACCTTTGCGCAGTGTGAAGGTGAATATGCGACCGTCTTCGACCTCGACCTTCTCCGCGATGTCCGGCGTCAGCTCGAGGTTTTCGTCGTAACACAAAAGCCGGGCGTAGCCGTAGACCACCAGAAGGCGCGTGTCCTTGGCGCGCGAGATGAGCATGCGGATCGAGCCGCCGGCCTTGCCGACCTGCCGCGACTGGCTGGCGGGCACGACGTTGGGGCTTGCCGGCAGGCGCTCGGCGACCGGCGGCAGCTCCCCGGCTGCGACCTTGGCCTTGAGCGATGGCGGCTCCGAGAAGGCCGAGGGCGGCGTGCCCTGCGGCGCCTCGTAGAGGATGACCCCGGCCTGGACCGGCGCAGCGCCGAAGCCGGCGGCCAGCAAGGCGGCCGCGGCTAGCGCGGAGCGGCGCAGCGTTGCACCTCGACCGGAGCCCCGTCCGGTCGATGCGGTGGAAAGCATATCGATAAGTCCCCCAAGATCCCTGTTTCGTGAGCCTCTGATCCGGTAGCGCCGACCAGGAATGGCGCCCTCGGCCGCCGCGCCCGAGAGCCGCGACGGGGATCAGCGCAGAGTCGCCCCCGATTCATCCCTGTTCTGTGCAGCTTCTTCGTTCTTCTTTGGTGGCATTCTAGGGGCTGCGCCGACGTAACCAAGCATTTTCGGCGCGCCTGCGGCCGGCGGACGAGGCCCCGGCCGACCGGCCCGGTCAGCCCGCCGCCTGCGGGCTTTTCCGGCGCACCGGAATGCCCTGCCAGCGTGGCCGGCTCATGGTCTTGGTGAAGGACGAGAACATGATGTTGAAACTGATGCTGATGCGCAGGTTGTCGTTCTCGTTGCGCTGCACCGAGTGGGTCAGCCAGGCCGGGAACATCACCAAGCGGCCGGGCCGCACCTGCACCTTGTAGTGCGGCGCGGGGTACTTGGAATAGCGCTTCACGTGGGGCGCCACGATGTCGACCTGCGGCCGCGGCTCGTGGAAGGTGATGCTGTCGGCACCCGGCGCCACTTGCACGTAGTAGACCCCGCTCAGGAAGTTGTTCGGGTGGAAGTGCGGCGGATGCGCGGCGCCGCGCGGACTGATGTTGGCCCAGCAGGCCGTGATCTCGAAGCCCTCGTGATCCACCTCCATGCGGTCCAGGACATTCTGGGAGGCGCCCGTGAGCACCTCGACCAGCTCGCTGAACTCTTCCAGCTCATGCAGGATCTGGTCGGTCTGCCAGTTCTGTCCGGGTTGCAAGTTGGGGCGCGGCGCTGTCAGCCGATCCAGGTCGTGGAAGAGCTGCCGGTTCATTCGCTCGGCCTTGCCGGGCTCCAGATCGTGGACCCAGATGGTGGTTGGGAAGATCTCCTCTTCCGTAACGCTCTCGAACATCACGCGATCCGCTGTCAGATGGCTATGGAACGGCCAGAACCTCGCGGGCGGCCGAAACCCGACCGTTCTCCGGCAACATGAGGAAGGCTCTCGAGACCCCCGATCCGAGCCGCCCTGATAGTATGTTCTTGGTCCTCCGCGGTAAAGCCGGGCCGCGGGTTGCGGTTCTGGGCGGAGCCATGTTTACGGCCCGCGGGCTGCTGCGTATATCTACGGGGTGAAATGACGTGGAGGCAGGCTTGCTCGCTCGTTGGTCTTGCGTGGTCGCGCTGGCATCAGTGCTGCTCGCCGGCTGTGGGTCCAGCACTGAAGAGGAATGCGCCCGGCTCGGCTGGGAGCGGGGCACGCCGCAGTTCGACTACTGCATGCGGCGCGGTGGCATCGACGACGGGGGTTCCGGTGGCGGTGCCACGTCGGGTCCCCTAAAGAAGCAGCAGCGCGGGTTTTAAGCGCGGCGGCGACCTTGTCACGGGGCCGAGCGGCGGGACAGAGCAACGAAAGCGCCGAGCCCGATCAGCACCGAACCGGAGATCCAATTCTGCAGGCGTTGGAACAGCGGCCGCGCAGTGACCAAACGCGCCGCCGACCCCGACGCGAAGGCCACGACGGCATCGCAGGGGATCGCCGTCAGCGTCACGATGCAGCCGAGCAACAGGATCTGCGGCGCCACGGGGCCCGCATCGAGGTCGACGAACTGCGGCAGGAAAGCGAGGAAGAAGAGCGCGGTCTTGGGGTTCAGGACTTCGACCGCCACGCTCTCGGCGAAGATGCGCCGGCCCGGCTTGCCTGCCGCCACGGACAGGTCGGCGGGCGACTGCGGCTTCGCCAGGAAGCAGCGGATGCCGAGATAGACGAGGTAGGCCGCGCCGAGAAGCTTGAAAATCGTATATGCCTCGGGCGAATAGCGGAAGATCGCCGAAAGCCCGAGCGCCGCGGCGGCCACGTGGACCAGGCTGCCGGCGGCGAGGCCGGCCGCGGCCACCAGGCCGGCCTTGGCGCCCTGAGAAAGACTGCGCGCCATGACGTAGAAATTCGACGGCCCGGGCGAGATGTTCATCACCAGGGCCGCGGCAGTGAAGATCAGCAAGGTCTCGAGGCCCGGCATGGCCAGCGACCATGACCCGAGCGCGCCCCGCGATCAAGCGACGAGGCCGTTCCAGATCGATTCGTGGGCCGAGATGCACATAGGCGGCGGCCCGTGGATTGATTTAGACTGGCGGGCAGGACCAGCGAGGGAGGCTGAGCATGAAAGGAATTCCGCTGTGTGTCGCCGCTGGGGTGCTGGCCCTGGTGCTTGCCGTTCCGGCGACGGCGCAACAGCCGTTTTTCTATCCGGCGCAGGGGCAAAGCCAGCAGAAGCAGAACCAGGACTTCGGCGAATGCCACGCCTGGGCGGTCCAGCAGACCGGCTTCGACCCGATGAGCGCGCAGGCCACCGCGCAGGCGCCCTCGACGGCGCCGCCGCCTCAGGAGCGGCGGCAGGGCGGGTTGCTGAAGGGTGCAGCGATCGGCGCGGGCGGCGGTGCCATCGGCGGCGCGATCGCGGGCGACGCCGGCAAGGGG
>JAAUYJ010228970.1_pt1 | contig 18973 bp, 12 predicted proteins | sample 7278031 | NCBI WGS metagenome assembly JAAUYJ01 (sample SAMN14350222, study PRJNA611818) | marine sediment metagenome | isolation source: surface marine sediment (1.8m) | place: French Polynesia: Moorea | collected 2018-08 | reverse complement strand
GCTCCACCAGCACCAGGAGCAAGAAAACAACCAACAACTCCTCCAAAACCTTCCAATCGTCCACCAGCATCAGCTCCAACTCCCGCTCCTGTCCCTCAACAAACCATTCCTCCCACGGAAACTGCACCAAACCAACCACCAACTCCTTCAGGTCCAGAACTTGCACCCGGACAAGTAACATTGACAGAAATTGTCCGGCGCGCTGAACAAGAAAAAATTTCAGATATTCACTTGGGTGTAAACGAAATACCAAGGTTCCGCAAGCGTGGCGACCTAGTACCACTTGAATATCCAGATACCGACTTAGGCACTTTTATGAGTTGGCTACGGGAAATTATGAAGGATGAAGAAATTCGGATGTTTCAGGAAAATCTAGACTTTGACGGCGCGGCTGACCTAGGTTTTGTCCGAATACGGATTAGCTTGTTTGATTCCCTCGCTGGCCCAGCAATGGTATTACGACTCATTGGTGCGACAATTCTCAAGATGGACCAACTTAAGTTGCCAGAAGTTTTTAAGAAAGTTTGCCATTACCATAAAGGATTACTTTTGGTAACAGGGCCAACAGGTTCTGGTAAATCCACTACCATGGCAGCGATGATTGATTTTATGAATGATACTTTTCCTTATCATATCATCACTATTGAAGACCCTGTAGAATTTGTCCATGAAAGCAGAAAATGTTTGATTAAGCACCGAGAGGTAGGTAGACATACTCTGAAATTCTTTAACGCTCTCAAAGGTGCCCTCCGTCAAGACCCTGACATGATGTTAGTGGGGGAAATTCGGGATAAGGAAACGGTGGGAATTGCTATTAAAGCAGCATCTACAGGACACTTGGTGATGGGAACTTTGCACACCAATAGTGCAGTTAAAACTATCACTCGTATTTTGGATATGTTTTCTGCTGAAGAACAACCAGCAATTAAATTGGCTATTTCGGAAATTATGGTAGCGATTATTGCTCAGTTGTTGTGTAAAACTACTGATGGTAAGCGAGCAGCTTTCCATGATATTTTGATTAATACTGATGTAATTAAGGAATATATTCTCAAAGACCAGTATGAAGAAATTAACCAAATCATGCTCAAAGATACTTATGAAGGTATGACTACCATGAACAGGTCTTTATACGATCTTTACCAAGAAGGTAGAATCACTGAAGAAATAGCGATCGAGCAGTCACCTTCGCCAAATGAAATGGCTCAGATGTTACGCGGTAGAATTTAAAAAGATTGTAAAATTTTAAATGTTACGTTTTCAAGATGAAGTATAAGTAAAACATTAGGTTAGACTTAAGTTAATGTAGATGTCTTCATCAGCCTGGCTTGGCTGAGAACTCAAAAGTTTGCTTTGCAGTTTATCTTGAATTGATTTTTTTGAAACCAGATATACCAGAATTCCCCCAGTTATTCAAGGGTATTGCCTTGTTTACACCTGGGGGGGATTTAGTTTATTGCATAGATCCAAGCAAACAAAAGCGATGGCATTTACACCTATGTGTAGAGCTACAAGAAATATTGGGGCTATCGGAACCACCCCATTTTTTAGTACCAGGATACACTGCAACTATTGATAAGTGGTTAGATCCTCGCACTCAGGAAATTAAAATTTCCGCTGAAGCTTATGCACCAGTCTTAAGATATCAGGCGTTACTCAATGCAATTTTTAACACTGGTGAGATGATTTGGCAACCTGCTCCATGGTCTGAAGAATTTTGTAATCCTATGGTTATGGCTACTAATTACGACCAGTTTCCTCAGCTTTGGGAAAGTCACGACCTTGTGGTACGTCTGGATGGTCAAGAGTTTCATCCAAACTCGACTCCAGCACAAGAGTCTTTTTCCTCTGTTAGTGATAATTTACTTTTAGATTCTGTCTCGACTGTTGATTTACCAGCAGCAGTTGAAGGGTATGTCCTCCGGTTATTTATTTCTGGCAATAGTGTGGCTACTCAGCGCACTCTGGAGAATCTACACCACATATTAGAAACATCTCTTTCTTATCCTTATACTTTAAAGGTAATAGATGTTTTTAAACATCCTGAACAGGCAGAAATAGATCAAATTACTGCTACTCCTACTTTGATTAGAATATGGCCTTTGCCTGTGCGACGTATTGTTGGTGAATTTGATGATATGGAAACGATTTTAAGATTATTACAAGTCTCTGATTCTAGATTTTAGCTGTGTCAATGATTGATTAATATTTGTTCTCATGCAAAATTTTTTTCAACATTATAGGAGCTAAAAAAACTTTAGTTACTATAATTTTTTGTTTCATAAAATCAATTTAGTTGAGGATAACTTTTTTGTGATAAATTTTGCTGTATTTATAGCGGTTTTCACCCTAGTGAGGTACAGCAATGATTCCCCGCGCATCCCCCTTATCCAGGGGGACTTCTCGTTCCCCCCCTGTTTTATCCCCCTCCCGTCCCCCTTTGTAAGGGGGATGCCAGAGGATGCTTCGCTTTTGGTTGGATGGGGGGTTAGGGGCGATCTACAGCAGTGTACCTCACGCTTATTGGGAAATGCTATATTTCTCAATTCTAGTTGCCATCTACGACTTATATAGTCATTCTGAATAAGAGTGGCACGAGTGTTTATTTCCTTGAAAGGGTTTCAGGCAAAAAAGTATTTTATCCTTATTTGAAATGACTATAACTCCATAGTTAATGCCAACTCTTCGGTAAAAAAATTACGACTCAAATAGAATTGCTATATTAGAAATATTACAGCAAATCATATCACAATCCTGCTTTTTTCTCTAGCATGAATACCTCAACAAAAAAATCATATTATCAAGTTGGTGGTTGTCTCCCTGGGAATTCTCCCAACTATGTGAAACGAAAAGCAGACATAGACCTATATCATAGTTTAAAAGCGGGCGAGTTTTGTTATGTTCTGAACTCCCGTCAAATGGGAAAATCTAGCTTGCAAGTTAGAACAATTCAAAAATTACAATTAGAAGATATTTCCTGTGTGGCGATCGATATTTCAGAAATTGGTAATCGAGGCGTTACTCCCGAACAATGGTATGCTGGTATTCTCCGCATCTTAGAAAATAATTTTAATCTATCAGAATATGTAAATATTCGTACTTGGTGGCGAGAACGAGATTTTCTTGCACCTGTGCAACGATTAAGTGAGTTTATTGAAACTGTATTACTGACACAAATAAATAAAAATATTGTCATTTTTATTGATGAAATTGATAGTATTCTGGCTCTAGATTTTCCTGTAGATGACTTTTTTGGATTTATTCGAGGTTGTTATAATAAACGCGCTCATAATCGAGAATATAATCGTCTAACTTTTGCTTTATTAGGAGTATGTACACCCCAAGATTTATGTCAAGATCAAAGTAGTACACCTTTTAATATTGGTAGAGCAATTAAACTAATGGGTTTTCAATTAGATGAAGCTCTGCCATTAGTAGGGGGATTAAGGGAAATTTGTGAGCATCCAGAAGCGGTGTTAAAAGAGGTTTTATTTTGGACTGGAGGGCAACCATTTTTAACTCAAAAAATTTGTAGACTTTTGATTGAAAATTGGCACTCAATTATCGATCCAGAGGTGGGAGTAAAAGAGATTGTGAGGTCAAAAGTTATTCATAATTGGGAAGCACAGGATGTACCAGAACATCTAAAGACAATTCGCGATCGTATCTTCAGGAAAGACAACAGAATTATCAGAAGATTAGGATTATATCAGCAAATTTTGTTGGATAATTTTACCGGAATAATTGCCGATAATAGTTCTGAGGAAATGGAACTGAGGTTATCTGGATTAATAGTTAAAAGAGATAATCAGTTAACAGTTGCTAATCCGATTTATGCTGAAGTTTTCAATCAAGAAACGATTGTTGAAGAGTTAGAAAAACTGCCTCCCTATTCTGAAAAAATCAAACCATGGCTCAATTCTAAAGGTGTAGATAAATCCTATTTACTAGAAGGAGAAGATTTACAATCGGCATTAATTTGGGCAGCAGGTAAAAGTTTAAGAAATCAAGATTTTCAATTTTTGACTGCTAGCCAAAAATTAGTATTAGATACTCAAACAGAATCTCTAGAATTAACAAAAATTGAAACTAAAAAAGCTCAAGCAGAAGTTACAAAAGCCCAAAAAAAAGCCAAACGTTGGATTTCAATAGGTTCTGCTATTCTAGGCACATCTTTGATATTATCAATTGGTTTTTCACTATTAGCTTATCAAAGATTTAAACTAGCACAATCTAGTCGAGAAATTGAACAAACTGGTACTGATGCTTTGCTTTTAGCACTGTTTAAAAAGTCAGCTACACAATCACTACTAGAAGCTCTCCCAAAAGCCGTATCAGCAGGAAAAAAATTAAAATCTTTGGTAAATAACAATACTCCTTTAGCAGAATATCCAGCTACTAGACCAATATTAGCTTTACAAATGATTCTCGATAAACTTGACGAACAAGAGCAATTTCAAAATAACTTACTACAAAAAAGAAAACTTATTTTGTCTGGTCATCAAGGTGCAGTTACGAGTGTTAAATTTAGTCCAAATCAACAAGTTTTAGCTTCAGCAGGAGTAGATGGCAAAGTAGTTATTTGGAATTTGGAAGGCAAAAAAATTAGAGAATGGCAAACCGAACAAAAATCAGTTAATAGTATAGTTTTTCATCCAGATGGTAAATATGTAGTCACAGCGGGTAGTAATGGTACTGTAAAAATCTGGAATCTATTGGGGGAAAAATTATATGTATTAAAAATATCTGAAAGTGAAATTAATAGTATTAGTATTAGTCCTGATGGCAAATCTTTAGCTACTGCAGGAATAGATATTCCTGTTAAGCTTTGGAATCTATCATGGTCGCCCATAACTATCTTATCTAAATCTATTTTGGCTGATAATGGTTTGATTAGAACTGTTAGTTTTAGCCCCGAAAAAGAATTTTTAGCCACATTGGATGGAAAATCTACTATTAGATTATGGAATCTCTCAGAAAATCAATTCAAAACTCTCGACGTACAGGTGATTAGTATGAACTTTAGTATTAGTAAACCGCAGCTTTTAGTTACAGCAACATCAAATGGAATAGTGCAGCTTTGGCAACTTTCTAGAGGTAATTTAGTCAATGATTTTCAAACATTACATTTGGATACTAAGTTAGTTAATTTTAGTCCGGATGGAGAGGTAATAGCTACTGTGGGAATTGATAGTATTGTGCGACTTTGGAATTTATCCGGGCGACAGATAAGTCAGTTTGCATTTCCGGAGAATGTAATTAGTATTAGTTTTAGTTCGGATAGTAAAAAAATTGCTGTTGCTGGTAGTAATGGGAAGGTGTGGTTAAGGTCTGTAGAAGATTTAGATGAATTGTTGACTCAAAGCTGTAATTTTTTAGCAGAAAAACCTAACTATTTTCTGAGAGTCGTAGAATTTTGTCATAGTTAATTTGCTGTTCACAATTTAATTATTAATTATTAATAATTAATTATTAACAATTACCTCTTTTTCAAAGGGATAGGATTGATGATCAAGGAAAATTTTTTCTTATTTCCCCTTAAAAGAGGGAGACTTCATACCATAATTTTTCGGGAATAGGTTTTTGAGCAACTTTATTTTGTATTAAACCATTTTCAAAAAATAATGTTATGCTTGAGCAAACTTCAACTATTAACTAATTAATAAATTTTTTCCACTTTATACCTTTTATAACGATTATTTCACCATACCCTACACCCCACACCCAAGATTGATAATATTTGTAGCAAACATTTATAAAATTTTTCTTAATTATTTGTATTAATTAACAGTAATAGGTGGTAAATTTGGTTGAGGATTAGCGACTCTTCTTAATAACTCTTGTCTAGCTTGTTGAGGATTTTGACCATTAGGAACCTGATATAATAATCTACAAGAACCATCTTGAGGATTAGCAGCACAAATAATCGGTTGTCCGTTTCTCGAAACACCTACTGTAATATTCTGAGACCAATTTCCTCGTTGAGAAGATAAAATTCCAGACACTCTTGTACATCTAGTTAAAGAATCTTCTCCTGACTCCCCAAAATAGTTATTAGCTCTCCACAAAATAATCGCAATATTATTGCCTTGTTTAGTTGCTATTGTTGCTGGAGTTGCTCCAATTTTACCGCAAAAAAAACTGGTAGTTTGAGCCACTACAGAACGGCTAAATATTGGTAGACTAGAAAACCCAATTAGCGTTGCAGCAAGAATAGAAGTTAATGATAAAATTTTCATGGACTATAAATTTATATCTGATTAGCAATATTTATATTCTATAAACTTATATATACTGCCTTGCTGTCAGTAATGGAATTTAAGCAAAATTTTTTTTCAAGCAGATGTGGGAAATTCTTGAAATTATGATTCTGAATGCTTTTGGTATTGTTATGATTTCAGATTAATTTATTAGTTGACTTGCTTATATTCCTACTGAAATTTATTATCTACCTTAACTTCGGTTATGTGCAAATTTCGACCATATTTGTCAACTTATAAAAGATACCATACATAAACCCACATTTCTTAAAAATTGATGTGAGCTGCTGCTAAGAACCACTGAAATTGAGGTGATTTTTAAATAAGAGAAAAATCTTGGGGTTTCTCAGAAATAATCTGAATAATTGAGCTCAAAATTGAGTGATTATACCAATTTTATAAATGTTTGGGACCAATAAATTTCTAGGTGTTAGGTAATAGGTGGTAGGGGTTAGGTTTTAGGTGATAATACAGTGCTTCCCGATGTTATGAGGTACACACCACACCTATCGGGCAAGATGTCTGTAATTCCTGTAACACATTCAATTCAAGCCTTGTAAATCATCAGCCCGAAATCTGCTGTAATTTATAATATTTATTTTTTCTGAGAGTAAAACTTTTCTATTTTTGACTAAAAATAGTGTGATAACTACAATAAATTATTTTTGATTAAGGGTTAATTTAATTTGCACTGCCGACAGTAATACTAAATTTACTAACAGTTTGGTTATTACTTTATCTGTAACATTCCCCCGCCCGATACCTCCCTGCGCGGGTACAAGGTTTATCCTGGCGTAAGCAGGGACGGGGACAATGCTTCTTTGAATTTGGTATTAGGACATTCCTAAATGTTCTTTGCGGAGCATTTCCGTAGCAAAAACCCAAGGAAAAATCCAGTTAGAAGATTACTCCAGACTTTCGCGTAGCACTATAATCTTGCCTTTTTTCTAACTACTGACTCTTTTATTATGACTAATGACGACTAAATTATCCGATCAATAGAATTAGAAAACCGAGCTTCTAATGAAACCCGGTTCTGAGCTGATATTAGATGGGGCGTGATCGCCCTTAGCTACAAGTCCAATAATCTTTTTCCATGAATAACTGCAGCCACAATTACCATCTCTCCTCGAATCTTATAGAGGACTCGGTAACTATAAGCATAATCCTGTCGGTAATCTTCTTCCCCAAACTCTCTGACTACTTCTCCCTGAAAAGGATCGTTAATCAAATTTCGGGTTACATTAATTATCCGATGAACTACTGCCGCAGCATAGGAAACAGAGTCACGCGCTATATAGGAGGCGATCGCATCCACATCATCGATAGCTTTAGAAGACCAAACTACTTTATAACCCATTTACTCAAAAGCCCTTCAGCTTCTTCTTGTGTAATTTTTCTTTCCTTATCAGCTACTTCTATACCATGAAGAACCTTTTCAATTACATATAAATGATACTGAACATCTTCAAGGGAGCAATTATCTGGCAATTTGCTTAATAGAGATTCTACTTTTTTCTTAGCGGTACTCATAAAGTTCATATTATTAAGTCACTGTTCCTAGTTGTGCATTAACCACTGGACAGCGACATCTGGTGCTTTGCGTTTTCGCGCTTTCAAGACATAAAAAAGCGAAAAACACATCCCCTCTTAGAGGAACCATGAAGGTATTAATTATTTTTATTTTGAATTTCATTATCATAACACCAGTTAGTCTGGTGTAGTTCCTTTAAATTAGATGCTTTCATGTTTGGGCGCCTTTCGCAAAAAAATAGTTCAGATTATCGCCGACCTGGGATCGAGATATAAGGATAGTAATATACCTATCTGATAATAATATAACAACCTGTAATTATTTCTGATAATACCAACTTGTTCAAGACTGGTTAGGAGTCTTTTAAGAAGAATTCCATAGTCTAAGGACAGATTGTTAAGTATGATTTAGTAGGATTTTATTTTGGAAGTTGCAGTTGGTCATTATTAATAGATGGCCATTTAGCAATTTCCTAGTCAAAATTTTTTAATACTATTAAAGAGCTTATCAAATAACAGCTCAAATAAGTAAACCCGCTCTTAATCAAGTTAAGAAACGGGTCATATCAGTTATCAGTTAACAGTGAGTAAATGTGGAATTGATAATTTCCATTGATAGTAATCTATAGAAATTTAGAAGTTTTCGTAATTAGCGATCGCCTCTGTCATCTTCTGAATTACATCTACTACAGGAATACTTCCCAATTCACCAGCACGACGAGTCCGAATACTCAGACTATTAGACTCAACTTCCTTAGCACCTACTACAGCCATTACAGGAATTTTTGCCTTCTCCGCATTCCGAATCAACTTACCCAAACGCTCATTACTAATATCTGCCTCAGCACGAATACCTACTCGACGCATCTTATCAGCAACCTCTTGAGCAAAAGGCAAAAATCCAGAATTAACTGGTAACAGTTTAGCCTGGGTAGGAGCCAACCACAAAGGAAAATCTCCTGCATATTCCTCAATTAAAATTCCAATTAACCTTTCGAGAGAACCAAAAGGTGCCCGATGAATCATTATTGGACGTTTTCTAGTTCCATCCTCTGCGACATATTCTAAATCAAATCGTTCCGGCAAATTATAGTCTACCTGTACAGTACCCAACTGCCATTCTCGCTCCAAAGCATCCTGGAAAATAAAATCCAACTTTGGCCCATAAAATGCAGCTTCACCGATTCCCTCAAAATGATCCATTCCCATTTTTTCCACAGCTCGACGAATCGCACCTTCAGCTTTTTCCCAAGCTTCATCAGAGCCAATATACTTATCTGAGTCAGGGTCACGGAAACTTAATCTAGCCTTAAAATTCTTTAGTTGTAGATTTGTAAACACAAATAGAGTTAAGTCTACCACGCTAAGAAACTCGGCTTCAAGTTGTTCGGGTGTCACAAACAAATGAGAATCATCTTGAGTGAAACCCCGGACTCGTGTTAAACCACCTAACTCCCCAGACTTTTCATGGCGGTAAACAGTGCCAAACTCAGCAAGTCGTATTGGTAACTCCCGATAAGAACGTAAGTCCTGTTTATAAATTTGGATATGGAAGGGACAGTTCATTGGTTTTAAAACAAAACCCTGTTCCTGAGCCTCTGATTCTTCATCCTCGGCCATCATCGGGAACATATCCTCTTTATACTTTTGCCAATGTCCGGAAGTTTTGAATAAATCTACTCTGGCAATATGGGGAGTATCTACAGGTAAATAACCCCGTTTCAGTTGTTCTTGTTGGAGAAAGTCTTTCAATGAATTCTTTAACATTGTACCTTTCGGAGTCCAGAGAGGTAATCCTGGTCCAACAAGGTCAGAAAACATAAATAGTCCTAACTCTTTACCCAGTTTACGATGGTTTCTTTTGAGAGCTTCTTCCTTACGTCTCTTATATTCAGTTAGTTGTTCTGGAGTTTCCCAAGCAGTACCATAGATACGTTGTAATTGGGCCTTAGTTTCATCTCCCCGCCAATAAGCACCCGCAACAGTTTCTAATTCAATTGCCTTGGGATTAATTTCCTTAGTAGTTTCAATATGAGGGCCTGCACATAAATCCCACCACTCTTCACCAAGATGATAAATAGTAATTGGGTCTTCTAAATCTTCGAGAATTTCTAATTTATAGGGTTCTTGAATTTCTTCTATGCGACGTTTGGCTTCTTCCCGACTTATTTCCTCTCTAACTACAGGTAAATTACGTTTAATGATTTTGACCATCTCTTTTTTGATGGCTTTTAAATCTGCTTCTGTAATAGGTTCTGGGGTATCAAAGTCGTAGTAAAAGCCATTTTCAATCCAGGGGCCAATTGTTACTTGGGCCTTGGGAAATAATTTTTGCACGGCCATTGCCATGACATGGGATGTGGTATGACGAATTTTTTTGAGAGTTTCTGATTCGCTAGTGCGGGGTAAGTGGATTTTTTCTGGTTGTTCTGAAGAAGGTTTAGATTCTGCGCTGGACATCGGCTACTTATTTTAAGTTTTATCGTTTTCTTTTTGTGCAGGGGCAGATTTCAACTGAATTTAAGTTAGGTTATCAATTATTTTGTTTTTCCTAAGCTTTGATATTTTTGGCCCCTTAATATTTACATATTGATCATATTTTAACTACCAAGTTCCTCACCAGAGAAAGTTAGTTGATTCAAGACTATTGTCAAAACCATGTGACTTTTGACTTTGACCTCGACTACTTACCAGAAGTTACAAATCAAAAGTTAAACATTTAGGTTTCAATAAGTAACTTGAATATCAAAATCATACGGTTAGGAAAATATTAGTTTTTTTGGGTAGTCCTAGATAAGAAGTGAGGATATATATTTTTTAATTTTTCCCTTAATCCCAGTCTGCCCCACTCCGCATTCTCTCTTTTCTCTATCCTGACTCTGCACCACTACCATTTTTTGATATATGCAGGTTAGATGTGTCTTTAGTCATTATTCTCGGAAACTTTTGAGAAAAAAAATTAGGCTATAGCATTTTTTCTACCTTAAGTATGTATAAATGAATAAGGTTTGATTGAGAATATTTTGTATAGGTTACTAACTTGACTCTGTAATCCTTATTTCTGGTATTGTGAAATTTTCTAAGGATAATCTTAAAACATTTGTTAAGAAAAATGTTAAAAAATGTAAAGAGTGTTAAGGTTAAATTAGAATAAAAAATCAATTTAGAAAAATGCTAAACCCGAGATTGCCTGAACCAGACTTGCTTAAAGCAGTGCTGGAACCCTTATTAGAAGATTTTCAGTATTGGTTTGAGCGCTCACGCCAGCTCTTAGAAAGAGAAGAAATTCCTTTCATGAGTAGTAATGAGCAGTTAGACTTACTTACCAAGGTCAAACAAGCTCAACAGGAAGTAAATACAGCGCAAGCTCTTTTTCAGGCAACTGAAGGTCAAGTAGGGGTAGAAACAGCAGTGCTTATGCCTTGGCATCAACTACTGACCCAATGTTGGCAAGTAGCTATGCGGTTTCGCAAAGAGCAGTCTAGATAGAATCTCAAATCACAATCAAACAAAGTTGATTTCAACCATGACTGAGAAGATAAGTCAAGAAAATAGTTAAATCAACTTTCTCGTAAAAAACAGTTTTGAAGTTAATAACTGCTAATTGATAGTAAAAAGACTCCGATCGTTGGAAATAATCATGATTTATGGATTTCACCAAGATCAAATTTATCGTCGTACAACCTATCTCAAGTAAAAGATAAAAGACAAGAAAACTGTTGAAAAAATTTTAAAATTTGCTGAGTGGCTTTCTGGCCTTGAGGAGAATATTATGTTACACCTGCTTTATATCTTAGCCTTCACTACTATTGCTGTTTTGGCGGTGCGCAATTTAATCCGTAGTTTGATAACTGTGGGACTTGAGTCCCAATATCGGCCTTCAAATCGAGGATCGTCTTCCCCTAACTATATTTCTAAGTCTCGTAGAATTCCGCACCCAGAATTATTAGATGACTCTGGGAACTTTATTGATGAACCTTTGTTGGTAATGCGCTCTGTCAACGTACAAGAAGCTCGTCAACAATTGGATGCTATCTATAATTCTGAGTTTGGTTCAAGTGGTGAAACTCGTGATGAGGCTGGAAAATAGAATATAATAACACAAAATTAATAAAAACTCAAAAACTTGCTATTGGTTTATTGTAAAAAACGGATAACCAATAGCAAGTTTTTTTCAAAAAAATGTAAACTTCCGCCCTTAAGGCCGAGGTATTAAAAGGGATCGAACAAAACTAACCTCTTAAAGCATATAATGTATTGCTATCAAGAAAGATGTATATTTGAGTGTAGTAGTACACAGGGGTAAATATTAACTGCCAGATGACCATTCCAAAATCCGTATTGGCCGAACTGGTGCAAGAGGTTCCTCAGTTAAAACGACAAATTTATTTTAAGTCATCCCTGACGGCACTTTCTCATGCAATGGAAGACCAGGTATTAGCTGGGTCTGATCAACCTCTGGTTATTGCAACTTTTCAGCAAGAACGTTTTTATCGCCAAGAAGCTCACCGTTATCGACGAATTGCAAAAATAACCAATCAAGTATATGTATTAGCAGCACCAGAAACTGATTTTCAGAACTCGTCTGACTGTCAAGAAAATGTGGCCTTCAATCCGGCTCACGCTTTGAGTAGTGAATGGAATTTAGTGGTACTGGGTCAAAAGTATTCAACTTGTCTAATTTGTAATGATCGTAATGATTACTACAAAGTTAATGAGTCCTCTGAACCCATTCCTATGGATCAGGCACGTAGATTTGAAGGTATATGGACTTCTGAACGTCAGGTATGTATCCAGGCTGCCTTATTACTTTTCAATCGGATACTTCAATATAGACCGGAATTAACAGAAAAGGTCAAAGCAGCTCAAGAAATTTATGGTATTAATGTGGATTTAGGGACGCGAAAAAAATCTCCCAAGAGGAAATCTACTTCTAATCGCCGCAATTTAGAGAAAACTTCAGAAATAATTATTCAGAATTCCCAGTTGAGTGATCCTTTTGCCCAACGCTTAGTGACTTATTTACAAGCTGGTCAGTATAAGTTACTCAAAGCTTATCGCTCAATTGCAGCCCAAGAGAAAAAACAGCGTTTGCTCAATATTATCTCTACTGCTATGAGGCGATCGCTAAATTCTGATGAGATTATTAAAGTTGCAGTCCAAGAATTAGGCGAAGCTCTCTGTGCGTGCCGATGTTTGATTTATCAGTGCCGAGCTTTGGACACAAAAGCTACTATTACACATGAATATTTAAGCTCATCAGTTGAGTCTGTTATTGGCGAAGAATGGTTTTTACAAAGTAACCCTCTGTTTCAGAAAGTGGTCGAAATTCAAGGGCGAGTTTATATAGAAAATACAGTTGTAGTCCCTGAGAATTTAATCGCAGAAACTTCAGAAGGAAAATTGGTTAAGCTTGAGGCTAATAATCAGCTCCAGTCCATAATATCCCAATGGGAAATTGCTAGTTGGTTGATGGTGCCATTACTTTATCAGGGGCGACTTTTGGGTATGGTGGAGTTACATAATTGTGGCTCATGTCCCCATAAATGGTCCGAAGAACAATTAGATTTGGTAGAAGCGATCGCGACTCAATTAGGTATAACTTTAATTCAGGCTGAAACTTACACCCACTTAGAAGAGTTAAATCAACAACTAGAGGCTCTTGACCGTACTCGTAGTAATTTAATCGCGATTACTGGCCATGAACTGCGTACTCCTTTGTCCACTATCCAAGTTTGTCTCGAAAGTCTGAGTCAAGAGCCTGATATGCCTACAGAATTGCGTCAGGTGATGTTAGAAACTGCTTTAGGAGATGCTGAAAGAATGCGTCATCTTGTGCAAGATTTCTTAACATTGTCTCATTTGGAAAGTGGCCGAGTTGAATGGAATTTGGAACAGCTTCCTTTGTTAGAATGTGTTGATTTGGCCCTCAGCAGTATCCGTGCCCATCATTTAGAACAGGAGTTACCGCAAATTACTACCCAGGTATCAGCAGAACTACCTTTGGTATTAGCTGATGGGGAGTGGTTGGTCGAGGTACTTTCAAAACTCTTGGATAATGCTTGTAAGTTTACTCGGCCAGAAGGCAGAGTAACTATTGAAGCTCATTCAAATGAGGGGAGTATGTTAGAGGTAACTGTTTCTGATACTGGTCGTGGTATTGAACCGAATCGTCTGGAGGTAGTATTTGATCGTTTCTATCAAGAGGAAGGTGCTTTGCGACGGACTGTAGGGGGTACAGGTTTAGGTTTGGCTATTTGTCGTCAGATTATTAGTCGTTTAGGCGGAAATATTTGGGCTGAGTCGGCGGGTAAGGATCGGGGCAGTGCATTTCATTTTACTGTTCCAATTATTCAGAATAGTCAAGTGCCTCAAAGCAAAACTAATAACCCTAAAAATTCTCGTAGCAAGTAGTAATTTAGCTAATTATTTTCAGCAAATAATCAACTAGCAAAGTAGTAATTTAGGTTTTAAGGAGCTGATTGATTCTTCGTTTTCTAAGATTTCAAATTGTCCATCAAATCCAGTTAGCTGAAATATTAGTTGAATTTCATCTTGGAGATTTAATAGATATAACTTACATCCTCTTTGATGAGCAAGTTTTCGGACAATAATTAATGTATTTAAACCAAAATTATTAACTTTATTTACTAAAGCCATATCAATAATCCAATAACAATTCCGGTTTTTGTAAATCAGTTTGTCTACTATTTGTTTTAATCGATAACTTCCTTTTAAGTCTAAATTTCCTTGGGGACGAAATAAAATTGTTGGCATATTTTCGATGGTATTGTAAAAAATATATTAGATAATTAGGGTTTGCGCTCAAAAGTCTTTTTGTCAAGGTAGGGAGTAGGGAGTAGGTAGGGACGTTGCACAATGTCCGTAGAGAGTCAAGAGAAACAGGGAGTTATAAAGAAGGTATTCCGAAACATTATCCCTTGATGCAACCTCCCCAACTCTTACCCAAAGACTAACATCCATGAGCCTGAGCCGCCCCAAATCTCGTATTTTTTCTGGACTTCAAAATGCTCAAGCCTTCATCTGCCAATACTTTTATATTTAATCAGCCAGCCCTAATTAGATAAAAGTACAGAAAATAATTAAATAATTTTTTATATTCGTAAGATTATCGTAAAATTAGTTATAAGTAGGTAGGTATAATTAAACGTAATTATCTGATAGAGTTAGAGCAACTTTGTGATAGGAATCGGAAGAATTAGAGAGAAGTAATCTCAATTATTTTAGGGATTTAGAAGTAGCTTCTATTCCATCTTGATAATTATTTACACCTACCTAATTATCAATGCTTTTTAAATATAGTTTTTGACCGAATAATTAATGATTAATAATTCATAATTAATAATTCATAATTAATAATTCATAATTCATAATTCATAATTCATAATTCATAATTCATAATTAAGAGAGTGTTTGTAAACCAAAGATTAAGACGGTCAGAGTGCTTAATGTTCGGTCGGTTACGGCGGAAACTTAAATTTTGGCTAGGATTCATAATTATTGGGGCCTCACCCTCCCCACCCTACGCCTGGATTTAATATTCCTTTTACAAACAGTCTCTAAGAGTCGATAGTTAATAATTATTAATTAAACAATTCAGATTTATTAGCCTCTCCTTTGAAGACGATGAAATTCCAAATTTTGCTTTGATCAAATATCCTGATTTTAATCAGGGGTCATTGTTAATTGCTGAATAATAATACCTCTACTTGATATGTTGAAAAATTATCTATGTGACTAGATGATGAAATTATTTATCTCTCATCTAAAGTAAAATAAATTTTTAGTTAATTCAAGAGGACTATTGCAATTACCCACTTTTTCTATTGGTAACTCCGTAATATTTCGGGTGATGTTGATGATAATCATTTTAGGTTTAAGGTTTAAGAAAAAACTCTCTACTAGAAAGCAACCTGTTCCTAAATGTAGGTACTATCATTCTTTTATATTTCTTTGAGAATACTTTTAAACTAGTAGTTTGTGTATTTCAATGATTATTTCGTCTGCTACTACTAATAGATTTTTCTATAGCACTATACAAATAGGGAGGAAAATTAATAAATGCTCCGCAAAGAGCATTTCCCCAGGAAAAACTCAATTAGATGACTTCTGATTTGTGCGTAGCGCTATATAATTTCCCACTCTTTAGTATTAATAACTAGGTGGACAAGATTATTTGTATATAAATTTGTTATTTATCCTGTGATTGCTTTATGGCAGAGCCATCAAAAATGCACAATTAATTCTGGCTTGCTGATTAATGCTCAAAGGATTCATATATAAAGGCTTTAGCCTGATTTCGGTCAATAAAAGTACCAAGTTTTCAGTTCTTGATGCTCAAAGGCGTCCCCGCGTCCCCGCATCCTCGCGTCACCCTGTCAAATCTTACACCCTTCCCACCCTCCCCTCTGCTGATATATGCAAATGGACACAAGATAACTTAAGTCCCAATCATCTTTTGTAACAGAACCTTACAATTTCTTAAACCTGAGTAACGAGAGTGATAGGATTCCATAAAAAGGTTCATATTATAAGGAATCTATGGCAGAAGAACTGACTGGACAATCTCCGATATTCGGTGGCAGCACAGGGGGTTTGCTGACCAAAGCCGAAGTAGAAGAAAAGTACGCTATTACCTGGACTAGCCCCAAAGAACAGGTATTTGAAATGCCCACAGGTGGTGCTGCAATTATGCAGGAAGGTGAAAACCTTTTATATTTGGCCCGCAAAGAGCAATGCTTGGCCCTTGGGACTCAATTGCGGACTAAATTTAAGCCAAAAATTGAGGATTTCAAAATCTATCGGATTTTCCCCGATGGTTCCACTGAGTACCTACATCCGAAGGATGGAGTCTTCCCTGAAAAGGTCAATGAAGGTCGTCCTTATGTAGGTAAGATTGACCGTAATATTGGCAGTAACCCTGAACCTGCAGCCCTTAAATTTACTGGTAAGAAATCATACGAGCCATAAGGTGTTGTAGTTTATCGGTGAGTGATGGGATAGGATTAGCCTGAATTATATAGGCTTTTAATATTGGCAATTTTTCAAATTCCTATCATTTGATGATCAAAACCTTAGCTTCTAGATATTTTATCTGAGGCTGAGGTTTTAATTTTATGGCTTAATTTAGATAAGGTATCCTCTACTAAATCTCTAATCTAATCCCTCAGAATTTATGATATTTCCAGACTTCTCCCAATTTTCCCAACTAGCAAAACAAGGTAACTTTGTCCCTGTCTACCAAGAATGGGTAGCAGACCTCGATACACCCGTTTCAGCTTGGTATCGCGTTTGTGCGGATCAACCCTACAGTTTTTTACTAGAATCAGTGGAAGGTGGGGAGAAAATAGGACGTTATAGTTTTTTAGGTTGTAACCCATTGTGGACTTTAGCAGCAAAAGGGAAATATACTACCCAAACTTATCGGGATGGTACAGTTAAAACTTTTGAGGGCGATCCCTTTGATGCTCTAGATAACTGTCTCCAACCCTATCAACCTGTAAAATTACCTCAATTACCTTCTGGTATTGGGGGATTATTTGGTTTCTGGGGTTATGAGTTGATTCGGTGGATCGAACCTCGTGTTGCTGTTTACCCTGCTACGGAAAATGATTTGCCTGATGGTTTGTGGATGCAGGTGGATAATTTGTTGGTTTTTGACCAGGTAAAACGGAAAATTTGGGCGATCGCCTACGCCGATATTAGTTCTCCAGAGGTAGACTTAGAAAAAGTTTATCAAGAAACTTGCGATCGCGTCTCTAAGTTAGTAGAGAAATTACAATCTCCCCTGTCACAACAAAATACTTTATTAGAATGGCAACCACCAGGAGAAAAAGACAAAGAAGTTACAGATTTATACACCAGTAACACACCTCGTGCAGAATTTTGTGCCAACGTTGAGAAAGCTAAAGACTACATCAAAGCAGGAGATATTTTTCAGGTAGTTATTTCCCAACAACTTTCCACTGAATATACAGGAGAACCTTTTAGTCTTTACCGTTCCTTGCGACTAATAAACCCTTCCCCATATATGGCATATTTTAATTTTGGTGACTGGCAAATTATTGGTTCGAGTCCGGAAGTGATGGTAAAAGCAGAAAACACGCCCGATGGTAAACGCCTTGCAACTGTGAGACCTATTGCTGGTACTCGTCGTCGTGGCAAAACTTATGCAGAAGATAATGCTTTAGCTGAAGAGTTGTTGCAAGATCCCAAGGAAAGAGCGGAACATATTATGTTAGTCGATCTAGGGCGCAATGATTTGGGGCGGGTTTGTCAAGTGGGAACAGTTAAAGTTGATGAATTAATGGTAATTGAACGTTATTCTCATGTGATGCACATTGTCAGTAATGTAGTGGGAGAATTGGCAGATGATCGAACTGCTTGGGATTTATTGAAAGCTTGTTTTCCTGCGGGAACTGTGAGTGGTGCCCCGAAAATTCGAGCCATGGAAATTATTAATGAATTAGAACCTTGTCGCCGGGGGGTTTATTCTGGAGTTTATGGACATTATGATTTTGATGGTCAATTGAATAGTGCTATTACTATCAGAACTATGGTTGTTAGGCCCAAAAGTGATGGTAAACATACTGTGACTGTGCAAGCGGGAGCTGGTTTAGTTGCAGATTCTGTACCGGAAACAGAGTACGAGGAAACTATTAATAAAGCTAGAGGTTTGTTGGAAGCAATTAGATGTTTGAAAAGTAATTAAAACAGGGAATAGCTTTTGAGATGACAAAACTACCAAAAAAATCTTGAGTTGAACTAGATCGATCTATTTTTCTTGTTCCTTATTCTTTCTTCCTTTCTCTGGAGATAATAAAACTGCCAAAAAAATCTTGAGTTGAACTAGATCGATCTACTTTTTTTTATTCCTTATTCTTTCTTCGTTTCTCTGGAGATAATAAAACTGCCAAAAAAATCTTGAGTTGAACTAGATCGATACTTTTAGGAATGGGAATTTATGCTTGGTTGAAATTCTCATTAATTCCTCAATTTTATTTTGTTGATTATATTCATGCGAAAAAATGAATTGTTGTCAAAAGTATGTAAAAATATAGATATAGAAACCAAAGTTAGTAAGATGAAATCTAGTCATCGAATTTTTCCTAAACTGTAATTTTTTTAACTATAAAAACAAATAAAATGCAAACCGAATT
>JAAUYJ010048913.1_pt1 | contig 18994 bp, 15 predicted proteins | sample 7278031 | NCBI WGS metagenome assembly JAAUYJ01 (sample SAMN14350222, study PRJNA611818) | marine sediment metagenome | isolation source: surface marine sediment (1.8m) | place: French Polynesia: Moorea | collected 2018-08 | reverse complement strand
TAAATCTCAGCAACTCACTTAATTTGGCATTCTTTTGTATTTGTTATCTTCTACTTTCTTTCTAGGAATTACAAAACTGATATTTACTTGCTAAATAGTGACCTGTTAGATTTTTTCGTACTTGGAGTTTTGAGTAGGTAATGCACCATTAATTGTACGGGAGTTCAACAATAGTACATCTCCTTTCTCCAATACAGGAATGTTAATTTCGTGGGAATGACTATCTACATATTTATTTATTGTGTTTACATATACATACATGAGTAGATGTTTGCTCATTTGCTGTTAAATCAAAATCAATTAGATTAAGTTTTTGGTCAAACATAAAAGCGACCTGCTACTTCTAATGACTATCTACATATTTATTTATTTATTTATTTTGTTTACATATACATACATGAGTAGATGTTTGCTCATTTGCTGTTAAATCAAAATCAATTAGATTAAGTTTTTGGTCAAACATAAAAGCGACCTGCTACTTCTTGAAGATTTTCATAAACCAAACCAACCTGCTAATAAAGAACCATTAGGGTAAAGAGTCTAAATAATACCAATCTTGATCAGCGGAGGTTGCTGTATTCTGGTCAAAAAAATCTTGACTGGATTAAATTATAACTAGGTTTTCCTGTTAATTCTGTTAAAGCTTCTCCCATTGTTTGACAACAAAAAATTTATAGAGCAGCTTGACTAAAATTAGAATAATTAGAATAATTAGAATAATTGTGGATATCTCGAAACGATGTTTCTGAGTATCCATATTTACTAATTTTATTTTTTTCCCAGGGGTTAGCTGATTGGCGAAACAAAGTTTTTTTTAGGTAAAATCTATGCTTGATCTTGAGCCAAAATATTATCTATTAATTTTTGAGGAATCAATTTATTAAATACATTACCGAAAAATCAAGGTATAAAGCCTCTCACTCGCCGTGGAGAAAAAATAAATAATATTTCCTTATATTCAATTCCGTAGCGGTTTTACCCAGAGGTAATTATCTATTATCAATTAATGAAATAATATCCATTAGCATCTTAGTATTCTTTGGGTTTTTCATAAGTTTATATTGTCAATTTTTCATGGTGTAATTAATTTGATTTAGAGTTTTGATTTAGAGTAAAGATGAATAAACTTTCTTAGTTTCTTCAGCCGCTTTTTCCCAAGAAAACTTTTTGATTTGTTCTCTACCAAGTTTGACTAATTCTGTAGATTTTTCTGATGAAAATAAGACATTTTCCATAGCATTAGTCATACTATCTGGTTGTTCTGGATCGAAAAATTCTGTAGCATTCCCTGCTACTTCTGGCAATGAACTGGTATTGCTACAGGCGATCGGACAATCTAGTGACATTGCTTCTAAAAGAGGAATGCCAAAACCTTCATAAAGTGAAGGGTAAACAAATATAGATGCACCTTGATAAAAATTTGCTAGGGTTGTATCATTACCACTAACTTGAAATATTTTTTCTGGAGATAATCCCAATTCATGGATTAATTTTAATTCTGCTTTTGATAAAGAACTACCTCCAAAACAAACTAAATTAAAATTCTTTTTAAGTTGTTCGGAGTTAGCATAAGCTTGCAAAAAAAGTCGGAAGTTTTTATGACCAGAAATTCGCTCTCCTACATACAAAATATAAGGTTGAAATTCTGTCAAATTATTTGGTGAGTTAGTTGTAGGTTTTAAAGATGGTCCGTGATAAACTACACTTACTTTTTCCGGATCGATATCTAATATTTCTATTAAGTCTTTTTTGGTATTTTCTGAGACGCAAATAATTTTATCTGCTCTGGTTACAGTTTGTTTCTTTAGTTGCGATGTATTGTCTAAACCAAACATTTCTCTTCTGAGAAATTTAGTAAATTTTTCGTGAATCATGTCATGGACTGTCACTACTATTTTACTTTTTTTTGGTGATAATCTCTCTAAACGATAATAAGTTTCGTGAACAATATCTGGAGTATTTTTGTTTAACCAATTTTTAGCAAGGCGATCGTTAATTTGACCAATAATTCTGGGAATTTGAAGTCCGGGAAATTTAGGAACCGGTAATCCCATCACTAAATTTTTTTGGCATTCTTTTAAATACTCATTTATATAGCCAAAAGCCATAATTTTTACTTGGAAATCATTTTCCTCAGAAACTCTAGTTCCTACTTCATAAAAATATCTAGAAACACCACCATATTTCTGTTGCCAAAATATTTGATGGTCGTAGACTATTGTTGGCATATTATACTACCGAAAAATTAAGGTATAAAGTCTCTCCATTTATGGAGAAAAAAGAAAAAAATCCTTGTAGTCAATCCTCTTCTTGATCAGAAGAGGTAATTAATAATTATTAATTTTAATTGTTGAATCCACTTTCAGACATCTAATTTAATTGTTTCAGGAACCCAGTAAATCTTGCCATGTACTGAAATCTGTATTGACAAATTTCATGTCTGATGTTCCCCCAGCAAAATGTAGAAAGAAGCTATTCATAAATGTTGTATTCACACAATCAATAACTTTTTGATTAAACAGAAAAGGGAAAAATGATGCTATTTTTCGTTTAAGTCGATATGTAATACTAGGTTTTGATGAAGGAATTAAAAATGGATAATACAAAGCTTTCTGTATTCCCCATGTCAAATTAAAACGATAGTCAATCCATTGAACTAAATCTAACTTCAGTAGTTCATAAGAAAGAGCTAACATTTCACCATATCCTGTGTCTTCATATTCATTATAAATTTTTTCTAAAACATGGCGGTGATGCTGTGGTGAAAATACTAAGACTCCAGACTGAACAATCTTATCAAAATCACCTGGTAAACTATATTTTATATAGGTAGATTTGGCATCTGTTTCATCAGTAATTCCCCAGTGGCTAAAAAGTCTAGTTTGTGCTTCTATAGATAAATGTTCATTTGCTGTTTCCCAACTACAAACAGCTCCTACTTTCTCTATTGGAACATCTTTAACTATACAAGGTGCGTTATTCCAGTTAATCAAAATATCTGAATCTACCCAAACAATTCTCTCATAATTTTGAGAAAATTCTTGACTCAGTATCAAACATTTTTGCCAGACAGGAGAGAGTTGTTTACCTCTTGGTGAATCATCCAGTGGTTCTTCCATACGAATTATATCGTAGCCATGTTTCTCTGCATATTTATACCAACTTTTCTGACAATAATTTTTCCATTCTTGTCTATATTTGTCAGCCATAGTTAAGGTGACTATTGCTTTGGAGTTTTTCATTTTGATTACCTTTTCTTTTATTTAAGTCGAAGTTAAATTTTGCAGTTGATAAGTTTTTATGTAGAAGTTATGAAGCACCTCCTAAAGCAAAATTTATTCCCTGAATAGCTTGGTCTTTTAAACTTTCAAGTAAATCCTTTGATACTACTGTCGCTTCTTTTTGCAAAGATTCTAATTTCTCTACAGTAACTGGTAGTTCGCAGTATGGTACTTTTAATACTTCAGCTAAAGCTTTTACTTTTGAAGCACGAGCGATCGCTGCTACTTTACATCCACTCCATGCTGCAGTTAGTAAACCATGATATCTGGTACTGAGAATAGTTTCACATTCTACTATTGGTTGGATAAGTTCATATAATGAACCGTTATGATAATCTGGTACTTGTAAAGTTGCTTTTTTTCTCACTTTTGACCAGGGAAATCTAGTTAATTTGCGGAAAATATATCGTTCTCCATAATTAGCCATTCTAGTTTCTCCAGCAATAAAAGCAACTTGCTCGTTTTGGGAGGCAATAAATTTTCCTATTTCTCCACTATCTTTTTTAGATAGGGTATCTCCTGCAACTATTAATCCTAGTTGAAATTTCTTTTCTATGGTTTTATTTGCCAATAAAGTCGGTAGACTAATATTTGCTAAATCTGAACCAGTAAAGAGGCGATCGCTCTTCACTTTTAACCAATCTTCTAGGATCTGTGTGCTATGTTTGTCGCGAGTATAAATTTTGTCGAAACTATTAGCAATTAAAGCAAATTCTTCGGTTCTTGGTTTGATTTCTGTTTCTGCACCAATACCTACTAAAACTCGCTGCTTAAATTTTTTAATCTCTTCTAAATTAGATAGTAATATATCCAGAGACCAAGAACCACTTGTTAGTTGAAAAGGTGTATCTCCTACTCCAGCCCAACATTCTATTTGAGTCGGGTCATAAACTTTTTTTTCATCAGTATGACTCCAAGATATTTCGGGAAATCTAATTTGTTGAGATTTAATATTATGGTCGGTTCTACTGTATAACTTAAGTTGCTCTTTTTCTTGTAATTCAGCTAGAGCTTGGCTAAATCCTGCTATCATTAAATCGTCTCCTATATTCCCTGCTCCAAAGAATACAAATCCCATTAATATTGATGAGGGAAAAGTTGACGCATCTAAATTTTGTTGTAAATTTTCCATAGATTTTTTTGAATAGTTATTTAAGTTTACTCAAACAAATGTTGAGTTTTCTTTTGATTTTTTCAGGTAAACTTCTGGGCATAAATTTTTGATTATGTTTTTCTGTATATTCTCGATCTACTCCTACTCCATCAGGGTGCTTAATAGGGAAATTCATTGGTTGAAAATCCAAATTAGATATCCCTTCTGCTGGCATTTTAGTGTGAGTGGCTTCTTCTCCAAAACCAATATTGGAGATTAAATTAACTGAAGGAATAAGTGCTAAACCTGATTGAGAAAGACGGCTAAAAACGAATTGATAATCCCAAGTATCATGCCCATCATAGATGCTATCTAATGCTTTTTTGACTCGGTTATATTGTTTTTCATTTCCTAAAACATCCCTAACTATAGTTTTCATTTCTGGCAGTGCCCATAACTTCATTTCTACATCATAATACTGCCATGCTCTCCGCCAAGATGCCCATCCCCAAATCATACCAAAATAGGAGAAATGATAACTTTGACTATTTGGTTTCCATTCTCCTAAAGTATTTGTACCACTAATCATCATTACTCGTTCATCTTCACGATATTTAGTCAGTAATTCATCACAAAAACGGAAAAATGTAGGATTGGGTAAACAGTCATCTTCTAAAATTATTGCCGTTTCTACTGTGTCAAAAACCCAGCTTAAACCACTAGAAACTCGTGACTTACATCCTAAATTTATATCAGAATAATTTTTATAGACTTGGCATTCCCAATCTACTTTTTCTATTATGGAACGTACTGCTTGACATTTTTCATTTTCATCTGGTTTTTCTTGACGAGGACCATCAGCAACTACTAATAGTTGAGGTGGTTTAGCCTTTCTAATTTCTGCAAATACTTTCTCTGTTACATCAGGTCTATTAAATACTAAGAAAGCTACGGGAGTTTCCATTTTCCAGTTAACCATTTTATTTTTCTGCTATTATATTTTTGCTTCGATCTTGAATACACAAAAGTAATATTTTTTTTACAATTTAATCTAGTCCTGGATATCTATAATTATGATAATTAATTAATTAATTAGTAAGTATTCAGCCTTCAGCCTTCAGCCTTCAGCCTTCAGCCTTCAGCTATTAGCTATTGCTTTTGGTGTAGGTTCAAAGCTGTATTAATTCAGCTAGTAATTAAATCTTACTACAAAATTCGTTAATGTCTATATTCTTTTATATGTTCTTAAAAACGGGGTATTATTGGCCTTGAGCTAGAAGTTAATAGCTGAATGCTTATTTTGGGTACGCGTTCAAAACTTTAATTGAGCTATAATTAAATCCTACTACATAAGTTGGTTCCCTTGACCTTAAAGTTTATATTGATTTAAACAGCGTCCTTAAGGGCAGAATCTTATTGCTGATGCTAATAGCTGAATCCTGACATTAATTATTTTTTAGAGTTCTAATCTATGAATAAATTAATTGGTAGTAAAGCTTTAGTTTGCTGCATCAAGATAATTCTAGTTTCAGGAAGAAATAAATGGCAAGCATAGGAAGCAACTATCTGACAAATAAAAGTAGCGATCGCCGCCCCCATAGTAACATATTTAGCAATTAAAAAATAGTTGAAAACCACATTGATTACTGCTGTAGTCATGAAACTATTGTCGTAGTAGCCATTACCAAGACAGATTGTTCCATTTTCCCCTGCAGCGTTAGAGAGATTGAAAATTTCTGGTGGTTCAGCATTGGGAATAGTTACCAATTTTATTCAACCATAAAGAAACTAATACAAATTTTAAATGTGTATTAGCAACTCAAAATTCCGAAGTAATAAGAGTTCTTTTCTTAACTAGGCACACAACAAAATATGTGGTATTTTGGGAATTTATTTTCCTCTAATTTCCTCTAATTTCCTCTAATTATTACTCCTTAACTGCATCAACAATTAAAGAAGTATAATTAGGATTACCATCTTGATTGTATCGATGGTTAATAAAACACCTTATTATGTATCCTAGATTGTCATTTTGATATGTAGTGTTAAATTTACCAGACTCATCCCAGTATTCTATTAATTTGACTTTAAATTTGCTTTTTACCAATAAATTACTCATCATCTGGTAATTGAATAAAAGCCTATGATCTTCAGCGCCAGACCCCTTACCACAAGGTTTAACATATTCTATATAACTAGGATCTATGTGAAAACCATCTGGAACAGCTATTCTAAAATTACCACCAGGCATCAAAAATTTATGAATATTTTTTAGGGCTATTAGTAAATCTTCTTCTTCTAGATGTTCAAAAACGTGTTCAGCTAATATTTTATTAATTTTCTTATTTCCTAATAATCGGTAAAAATCTTTTTCTGATCGTATATCGAGGATATGTATGTCTGATGGAATCCATTGAGGATAATTACTTGTAGCAGCTCCCAGAATTAAGTTGATTTCTTTAGCAAAATAAATTTTTAATTTTATTGCTAATTTTTGATAGATTTTTTTGATTTTTCTATATGTACTTTTGATTTGATTCATTTGATATTCTCCTCTCATTTGAGTTGACTAATACTTATTATTTGAATGAATTCCGTGAAAATTATACCAATTACTAAAAGTAATGCTATACTTCAGCTATACTTCAACACCTCAATAGTTACCAATACTCAAAGTATGTTTTTGACAATTTCAGGTAGGTTAGTATAGATTTTTCTACCTTTAACCTCTCCCGTAGGGACGTTTTGCGCTAAGAGCGGACATGAAACGCTGTGCGAAATGTTTGCGGAGCATTCCGGAACGGAAAACGCATTTTTGCCTGTGCAACGTCCCTACCCACTTCCCCCATACTTCACCACGCAATCAAACATACCATTCTTTGTTGAGAAATGGTATCATACATACAAAATTTTTTCTATATGGACTATCATTTCACACATACATGGACATAACCAAATAGCTTGGCGCTAGCAGAATCTTATTGCTGATAGCTAATAGCTGAATCCTGACATTAATTATTTTTTAGAGATCAAATCTATTAATAAATTAATTGGTAGTAAAGCTTTAGTTTGCTGCATAAAGATAACTCTAGCTTTAGGAACAAATAGATGGCAAGCATAAGAAGCAACTATCTGACAAATAACAGTAGCAATCGCCGCCCCCATAGCACCATATTTAGGAATTAAAAGATAGTTTAAAACCACATTAATTACTGCTCCAGTAGCAGTAGATGCTGCGGAAAATTTAGTTAATCCTTCTGTCATCAACCAAGGACTTCTTGCTACCCCTAATGAGACAAATAATCCCGACCAAATATGTATAGAAAATACCGGTCCTGCTGCTGCATAATTATCTCCATAAATTAGAGTGACAATTTGTGTAGAAAAAAAAGTTACGGGAATAGCAACACTGTAACTTAAAGTTGCCACACTATAAAACAATTGTTGTAGTCTTTCATAGTATATTTTGGGGCTAATTTCTTTAGCTTGAACAATTTTAGGAAAAACTGATTGAACTAAAGTATTGGGAATTAAATACCACATTTCTGAGATTCTGACCGTTGCAGAATAAATACCTACTGCTGAATCACCAATCATTTCTCCTAACATAATCTGATCGGTACGCATATAAATCGTAATTACAATCCCAGAAATAATTAGAGGCCAACTTTCTTTCAGTAAAATTTGAGCACGTTTAAAACTCCAAGACCATGCCTTAAGTAGATATCCTTGCCATTGATAAACTATACCTAACCCCACAGCACCTAAAACAATTTCTGCTGACCAAATACCTGCAAATACAGTGAGAGGAGCTTTAATATAAATAGCAATAATTTTCACTATATTAAGTAACAAATATCCTGATGTTTTAGCAAAAATTATATATTTTGATTTTACTTGAGCCTGAAACCAAAATTCAATTACATCAAAGGCGCGAAAAATCATGCCTGTACTAATAATTGCTACTAAAAATAGAGTTTGACGCTCGTCAGATTTAAACAGATAAACTAAGGTAAATGTCAATATACATACGAAGAAACCACCAAGTAGTTTTAAAACAAAAGCAGTACCCATGACTTCATCTTTTTCATGGGGTTTACGAACAACATCACGAATAACAATATTATTTAATCCCAGGGCAGAAAATATACTAAATAGAGTAACCAAAGCAATAGCATAGTTTAATAGACCAAATCCTTCCGGACCTAAATAACGAGCTACCCATACCCCAACCAAAAGACCCAACCCCATCCGTAGAAATTTATCACCTAAAAGCCATGCAGTATTACCAACAATCTGCTGCAAATTTGGGTTTAACTTTTGCTTTAATCCTGCTAACTTTTTCAACATAATATATTATCTATCAATCCATATATTTAGATCTAGTCGTTTTTATATTTCCTTTTTTTCTGGCTTTAGGAATAAATAAATTTTGACGTTCGGGAAGTTTTTTTAACCCAGGTTCTACGCGAAAATTTCGCCTTGAAGTTTTCAGGCAAACCCCAACAACTACAAATATATAATAGTACCAATTATGATTATTCTCTACTAAAGGTATTTCTGTCAGGTTGGGAAAAATTACAAAAATTAATAATAAAATAGGCAAAATTGATTCCAGAATAGACTCTCCTTTTTTAGGAGAAGTTAAATATTGTATTGCCTGAACTAAAGCTGTACCCATAGACAAAGCAAAAGCACTAAATCCGATGAAACCTGAATCAATAATAATTTCTATAAAACCATTGTGAGCATGAGGAACAGTCCAGTATCCGCCAGTAGGAACAGGCATCCTTAATTGACCACTAATATGATTTGCTGATGGATTATCAACACCAAGCCAAGGTTGCCAAAAACCATGAAATCCATAGCCTAACCAGGGACGTTGGGAAATTTTTTCTGCAAATAAATAAGACCATAAGGGTGTTCTTCCTGTTAAGGTAATATCTTTACCCAAACCATCAACAATTATAGCTTCTAAGTTATTTGTAATAATAATAAATCCACTAATAGATAGGACGAGAAAAAGTACAACAAAAAATAAACTCCATTGAAAAGGCAATTTCTTGAGAAATCTTACCGATAAAACAGTGACTATAGCCATTAAAAATTGTACCTTTGAAGCTCCAGATTTTGCCATATCCATGACATACAGTGAGTAGAAAACTATCCCTATAGATAACCAACGGTGTTTAGGATTTTCAATTGCTTCCAATAACCACAAAATAGCATTTAAAGCCATCAAAGCTGCTAATTTATTTGGGTGGTCAATAATCCCTTGCCAGCTATTTTTGGCAGGATTAATTGCAATTTCTGGCTTGAATATACTATAGTAATGGCTGAGAACTGCTGTTATTGGTAAACCCCACTTTAACAAAGCAGATATTTCTGTATAGGAATATTGTTTAATGATATACATATAAACAGTTGTAGTTCCTATTAAAACAAGACTATACTTTAAAGTATGGATCGGACTACCAGACCAGCCAAATGAGAGTAATATTATAAATAAAAATAAACATAACCCAGGGTTTTTTTGTAACAATACAACAACCAAATCCAAAAAATATTTGAGGGTATATTTTAACCGTGGTGAAAGAATAAAAAGCACTGCTGCATATACAGCCAATTGCAATATCAGAGATGGCAAAGTCTTGGTAGGGTTGGCCAGAGCAATAGGAGACAATTTAGTAAAAGGAAAAATATTTAATCCTGGCATCATAAATAAGAATAATCCAACTACCAATTTTTCTACCAAAGCTGCCAACTTTTTATTACGGCTAACTGCCATAAAAGCTAGGAGTAGATATATTACTCCACATCCTACAATCGGGAGTAAAGTTATTGGATTTGTCAGTAGCTCTTTCATAAATATGCTACAATTTCAACCTAAAAAATTATTATGTATTGATTTTACCTGAAATTATTATAGTTAGTACTTTTTTTAGAGCATGGAAAATTATTAAATTTGACGACAATAGTGAAAGTTATAATCTATGATAATTATCATGTTCTTAGTTTGATATACTAAAATGAAAAAAGTTCTGGTTACTGTTAGGCCAGTAAATTTTATTCACTAATCACTAAATATTAACAAGGAAAATAGAGAAATGAATACAGGAGTAGAAAAACAAAAGGGAGCGTTTGAGGATGTATACTCAAGGTCTAATAATTGGTCTTATTGGGATGATACTGACCCGCTAACTAGATATCTACTTGACAGAAGAATTCAAATAGGAGTCAAACATCTAATGAAAATGACTAATTCATCACCTCAAGAGTGGGATGTATTATTAGTATGTGGTGGAGTAGGTGGAGAAGGTACAGTATTAGCTAACATGGGTTTTCGCTCAGTTACAGTATCAGATATTTCTGAAAATGCAATACAAACCTGTAAACTGAGAGATTCACGACTCGAAACAAAAGTGATGAATGCCGAAAATCAAGATGTACCAGATGAATCTTATGATTTAGTATTCGTACAAGATGGACTACATCATCTGCCTCGTCCAGTTCTCGGTTTAACAGAGATGATCCGAGTAGCTAAGAAAGCGGTAATTATGATTGAACCTCATACTGGAATAGTAGCAAACTTGCTAGGAACAGAATGGGAAAATCATGGTGGTGTAGTTAACTATGTATTTCGGTGGAATAAACTAATTTTTGAACAGGCAGTCAAGAGCTATATTTTGCAAACCCCATGCCAGATAGAAGTAATTCGTTTATGGAACCATAATTTGGTTATGGATAAGGTAGGAAAAATCTGCGGTGGTGGCCAAAGAGGGAAGGTGGTCGTGCAAGTTTGCTATTTCCTATTGGATTTATTTGCTAGGTCGATAGGAAATATGGCGATCGGATTATTTATCAAAAATTCCCTAGTTGAAAATCATCAGCAATAGTTAATTTATAAAGGTAAAGGTAGTAATTTAGATGCGGATTTCCCTAATTACTAGGTTAATAGTAGGCCTAACCTGCTTAGATTTATTTGGTCTAATTTATTTAGATTGTACTTTAGCACAGCCAGTCAACCCAAACAATGATTCGGTCTCGCAATTAGTAGAAACAGATTCCGATCAAGCTCAGAGTGCCTATAGGTTAGGTGGTGGAGATACTATTACGGTCAATATACTAGAGATATCTGACTATAGTGGAGACCATCTAATTCCAGCAGATGGAATAATAGACTTGCCTTTGGTAGGAGGTGTTAATCTTGAAGGGTTAACAATTACTGAAGCTAGAAATACTATTTCTGCCAAATATGCGAATTTCCTCAAACGCCCTATTGTGGTAGTTACGCTTAAAGCTTCTCGGCCTTTCAATATCTGGATTGCTGGGGAAGTAAATCAACCAGGTTCTTATGCAGTGGCCTTACAGCCTGGTGTGGGACAAAATCCCGGAACTCAGTATCCTACTGTGCTTCAGGCAATAGTAAAGGCTGAGGGAGTTACCCTAGCTTCAGACATACGACAAATTAAAATTCGTCGCCCCCAAAGAGGGAATAAAGACATAATTATAGATGTTAATCTTTGGGAAATGCTGAGAAGTGGCGATCGCTATCCAGATATTACCTTGCGAGATGGAGACTCAATTTTTATACCCAGTACCCAAAGTATCAATCTAGAAGAAACACGACAAATAGCCACAAGCATTTTTGCTATTCCTATAGATAGACCTCGAAATGTTACAGTAGTTGGAGAAGTTGAACGTCCTGGTGCTTATGTTGTCCGTGGGGGGGATACAGGAGCAGACTTTAATGTTAGTGGACAACCTACTCTCACAAGAGCAATTCAGTTGGCTGGAGGAATTAAACCACTAGCTGATATTCGTAATATACAATTGCGACGACAGACAAAAGTGGGAGCTATCCAAACAGTAAATTTAGATTTATGGGAACTACTACAGAGTGGAGATATTAATCAAGATGCAATTTTGCAGCAAGGAGATATGATTGTAATTCCTACTGCCTCAGAGGTCAAGCTAGCAGAAGTACCTAAATTAGCCACAGCTAGCTTTGCTCCCGATGAAATAGAAGTTTCAGTAGTAGGGGAAGTCAGACAACCAGGAGAAGTTAAAGTTCCACCAAATACAACGTTGAATCAAGCTATATTAAAAGCAGGAGGATTTAATAGAAGTAGGGCAAAGAGGACTGCTGTGGAGCTAATTCGCCTGAACTTCAACGGTACTGTTTCTAGGCAAACTATAGTTATTGATTTTGCTTCTGGAGTTAATGAAGAAACTAATCCCATTTTACGCGAGAATGATGTTGTTGTTGTTCGTAGGAATGGTATAGCTTCTCTAGCAGATACATTGAATACTACATTTGACTTTGGAGTAAGTACCTTATCAGTGCTAAGAATTTTTGAATTATTTGGTATTTATTAAAAATAAATACTTAATCTGGAGCAAATTAAATAAGATATAAGCATTCAGGTATTAATAGTTAGCTGTCAACAAATAATGAATAATTTTGAATAGAATTAAAGGAGCGTACTTTGGTAGTGACTTGATAATTATTTCTCAATTTTTCAAGTGCTTTTACCTAGGGCTTGCTAATTAAATCTCCAACCATTAACAATCAAAGTTTGTAGCTTTTTTTGGGAAGAAAAAGTGCTTTGTTTTCAGTTTAAAAGGCTTAATTAAAGTTAGCATTTTGGGCAAGGGTTGAACAAAAAAAAATTACTCCCCTACTCCTTAAAAAGACCTTTTCAGCAAACCCTACCTACTCCCAAATCAATAGCTGTTTGGCTACGCGACATGAAAAACGTAGTTACAACCCACGAGGCTAGCTAATAGCTGATGGCTGAATGCTTAAAATAAGACTAAGGGCTATTTCGGGACTAAAAATAGTAAATTAATATTTAATCAAGTGGCATCGGAATATGGATATGGATTATGAAACTAATTATGAACAAATTTCGTATAATAATAGTCAGCCAGCATTTTCTTCATTTCCTCAAGGTTCCCAAATAAATAATCAAGGCAATGAAGATGAAACTTTTGACTTAGGTTGGATTTTAGCTGTTTTTCGCCGTCGTCTATTGGTTATGGCAGGTGTAGGATTAACACTAAGTGTACTTGCTGGAGTATTTATTGTTAAAACTGCCCGTGAAGTAATTCCAGTATATCAAGGTTCTTTTAGATTATTAGTAGAGCCAATTACTGCGGAGGGGAGATTAGCTAGACTATTTTTAATGGCTCAAAATGTTGATGCTAGTGCTGATATCCAAAGAATTAGAATTGAAGACAATAGTCTTATAGATTATGAGACTTTAATTAGAGTATTAAAGAGTCGGACTATACTGGAACCTATAGTAGATAGATTGAAGAGTAATTATCCAGATATAAATTATAACCTACTAAGTTCTGGCATTGAGATTAGTCGGATTAGCGTGCAAAAAGGTGCTCAAGAACAAGGTACAAAAATTTTAGTAGTTAACTATAAAAATAAAGATATAAAACAAATTGAAGTTGTATTAGAATTCTTAGAAAAAGCTTATTTAGAGTACAGTTTAGAAGAACGTCTTACTAATCTACGTCAAGGAATTAACTTTATCAAAGAGAAACTGCCTAACTTAAGGGAGCGTGTTGATATATTGCAAGGACAACTACAAAAACTACGACAAAATTATAATGTATTTAACCCGATTAAAGCTGATGGATTATTATTTGAGCAGTTATTGAGTATTGAGAGACAACAAATAATAGTTCGAGGGGAGTTGGCAGAAACTCGCTCGCTCTATAACTACTTAGAACAACAGTTAGAAAATAGAGATGTTATTGCAGTATTATCACTAGAAAATAAAGCTTATGAAACTTTAATTAGAGAAATGCAGGAGTTGGAGAGTGAAATTGCTGCTCAGTCAACCCTATTTTTAGATGATAGCGAACCAATGCAAATACTACGAGAAAAGCAAATAAATTTGAATGCTTTAGGGTATCGAGAGGCAGAAAGTATCTTAAAAAAAATATCTGGTAAAATTGAACAACAAGAAGCTAAAGAAAGAACTTTATCTGAAAATTTTACTAAACTGAATGAACAACTTAGACAACTACCAATGGTAGCACGTCAATATGCAGATTTAGAAAGAGAATTAGAGGTTGCTACGAATACTCTTAAAGAGTTTCTATCTAAACTAGAAGCATTGGAAGTTGATGCTGCTAGACAAGAAGTTCCTTGGCAGGTAATTCAGGCGACACAATTACTAGAAAGTCCAGATGGCGATCTTATACCTACTGAATATCAACAAACTAAGCGTCAGTTAGCTGTAATAGTAATTGTGAGTGTATTACTAGGTGTTGGTGCAGGTTTTCTGGTAGAAGTTTTAATTACGGTATACCATACTCCAGAAGAAGTCAAAGCAGCTACGAAACTTCCTGTCTTAGGAATGATTCCTGTTGCTAAGGAACTGAAGAAACCGCTCAAGGGTAAGAGAAAAAAAGTTTCTGCTTTAACAGCAATGGATAGAAATGGTAACCATTTTGTTGAGCAGTATCCTCTAGAGCTAATTTATAGTAATACTAATTTGTTGGAGGCTTTTCGGTCTTTTTATACTAATATTCGTTTGCTCAGTTATGAAAAATCACTTCAATCTTTGGTAATAACTTCCTCTACTTCTGGAGATGGTAAGTCTACTGTTGCTGTTAACTTAGCTCAGATAGCTGCTGCTGTAGGTCAGAAAGTTCTATTGGTAGATGCTGACCTCCGAGAGCCACAAGTTCATTTGCGTTTAGGTTTGCCTAATTTACAGGGGTTTAGCGATGCTCTTTCTAGAGATCTTAGTTTGAATGATGTGTTCCAGCGATCGCCTGTAAATGATAATCTATTTGTGTTGACTGCTGGTCAAGCGGCAGCGGACCCGATTAAGTTGCTCTCATCTAAAAAGAAGCAATATTTGATGGAACAATTTCAAGCTTTTTTCGATTTAGTCATCTATGATACTCCTTCATTGGTTAATTTAGCAGACGCAAATTTAATAGCTGCTCATGCAGATGGAACTATTGTCGTGGTAGCTATTGAAAAGACAGATCGTTCTATGTTAATGAAAGGTTTAGAGGGATTTAAAATTTCTGGTGGTTCACCTTTGGGAACAGTTGCCAATTTGATTAAACGTTGAGATACTTCCAGATGGAGTCAGGTGTGAGAATGGTTTGAAATTTACTTGTTGTAATTGTTTTAAGTTTTTAAGTTGAATTTTGCCTATCTACTTTTGTGACATACCTAAAATGTTGCAATAGTAGGGGTCGGTTCCCCGTTAAATTAATTTTGATCAAGATTTAATCAGATGAACCCGCCCTCTTTCGCAACATTAGAGGGCGGGTTTTGAAAAAAATGGCTTTTAGGTCAAGGTTTTTGGTTAAACCTGTCGCTTAAATTTTTTTAACGTTTAATTAGACCTATCTACTTAATGGACTCTAAACACAATCTGAAATAGGTGGCCTATTTTCTCTGCTCACTATTATCTAGTTGTGTCCTATCGGGACTTACACAAAAAAGCAGTAAAAAATAGGCTCAAATCTAGACAGCCAGAGGCTTTTACGTCTAAAAGGTATAATTCTTTTATAAGCACGGGTTCTAGCCATTTTTTGTGATCTGACGTAATTCTCTTGCCCAGAGTGACTTTTAAGCATTATTTCTGCCAATAAAATGTCTAAGTCCCACTATTTGGGAAGTCATTGATATACTCCCGAGGTTGGGGTTACAAGGGCAATGCAGGATTATTCAGTCAGGAAAAAACTGACTGCTGTTTCGTGTGAGGTGATGTCGGACTCCTGTGTTTGTTGACCTCGACGATAATAAAATATCTCCTGCTTGTTAAGGGGAGCGGAACGTTTAGCGTATGGAGGTATCCGACTGTTGACCGTGGCTTTCCCATCCCCCCTAACCCCGGTGTAAAAGCTATGCTTTATAAACATCTTTCTTAACATAAAACTTGATAAAAGTGAGAAGTTATGTATAAGTCGTTTGAGAGGCTTTTTCCTCAGAAAAGTGTATTGAATTAGACGTTTTTTTGAAGATTCTTACGGAGCACACTCCCCACACCTCCCCACCATCCCCATCCTTTCCACAAGCTTTTCAGGGGTTCCTTATAAGGGATAGGTGTAAAAGGTAGGGCTAATTCATTGTCGTCAGAGAATATTTACAACCCTATATTTTTTGAGTTCTGTACTTCCCAAACTTACCAAACTTCCCACACTTCCCACACTTCCCAAACTTCCCAAACTTCCCACACTTCCCACACTTCCCAAACTTCCCAAACTTCCCACACTTCCCACACTTCCCAAACTTCCCACACTTCCCACACTTCCCACACTTCCCACACTTCCCAAATTTCCCACCCTGTCCTCCTTTTTTGTCATTGTGACAATCAATATACCCCTCGCGTGAAAGGGGGAAATAGAAGGGGTATGGAGAGCGTGGGACTTCCCTCCCGCTGGGGGAGTTAAATATTCAAGTGTCGGTGGTATCAACTATCTAAATTTCCATATTTTTACTATAAAACAAATGGTGGACTGCTAAAAATTAAGTATATTTATTGAATCTAAATAATCCCTCTCAATTATTGATTTTTTTTGTTAGAAAAAAACTCAATATATTCTCAGATATTAGTCGATAATTATGAGCATATATCAGTGTAAATATTGATGTATTAAAGGTCTTTTTAAAGGTTTAAACAAGAATAATATTTGTGATTAAAATCACTTGCAATTGAGAATTATAGCAGCTAGATTAAGGTTAAAGGAAAGAAATCAAGGCTCTACATCAAGTAACCTTTAACTACAAAAACCATAGATGAAATACATTAAATGATTTGACCGGAGGACGAAAAATGAAAACTAAACTGTCTATCTTCTTAACAGCTCTAGTTGGTGGTTTAATTTCTACTATGCCTGCTCAAGCTTTTTCTTTTGGCAATGAAGGTATTATGTTTGATGAGGATACCAAAGTAAATTTTGAGTTCCTACAATCAAATGGTTGGTGGCAAGCAGAATTTGGTGTGCTGAACTTGGGTACAGGAGAGGAAAACATTTTACTGTCTGAAGATTTCAGAGCTGATTATGAAGTTGGATATACTGTAGATAGTGAAAACTTAGGTACAGCAGGTATTACAGTTTTAGATACAAAAGCTTCTTTCACATTCTTAGCTGGTCAGGAATATTCATTGTTCGTAAAAAACTTTGACCAAGGTCAAAATAAAGGCGAAGGGGGATATCTTTACCAGCATTCTACAACTGCTCTAAACCCATATTGGTTACTTACAAGTCCAAAAGTTTCAGAGGATGGAAATGTCACGATTGTAGACAATGACTTTGATCCTACCCTTAATGGTCAACTTGTTAATGGTCGGGTCAGAGCTTTATTTGAACCATCTGGAGAAGACTCGGTAAATATTCTCTTTGAAGACAACACAACATGGGGCAATAACGACTTTGATGATTTCGTGGTTAAAGCTACAACAAGTGTTCCAGAACCTACTACATTAGCTGGTTTAGGTATGGTAGCTGGTGGAATGTTCTTATCTCGTCGTAAAAATAAAAAGTAATTAGCCTAATACTGATATAATTTAGGGATTGACATCTAGTTTATTATTTGGCTGCTAAAAAAAATAATTATCCTAGCTACAAATTGCGCCTCTAGTATCAATTTCTAAAGGTTGTACTTCTGTAACTACTGCCTGATTTTTCTAAGCTTCAGTTATGGCTGTTACTACTTTTGAACTTATGGGTGAATTTGTCAGTACATCCTTATAATTGAAAGATTCACCGTAGGGTTACGGTAGGGTTGGTGACTTTTATGTTCTATTCCAGTTTGTAACCATTCTTTATGGCCAGTTTCTAATCCTCTTAACAAATTCCTAGTGCAGGATGGCGGAAATAACTAAGCAGTTACAAAATCCTAAAAGCTTTACTAACCAATACTTTTAACTTTTGACTTTTAACTTCCGCATAGCGACACTAGATGAGTGCAATTAAATATAGCATCAGCGCGACTATATTCTTTTGGTAGAACCTGTCGCGCTTTTGCTGTTGAAAGTTCAAACTTGGGTATTGCTACTACTGGGACAATATCGGAATCCCAGGGAATGTCGCATATTTCCCAATCTGTGGGGGTAGAAGCGGTTAAATGACAACCTCCGATTCAATAATTAATAATTAATAATTAATAATTAATTATTAATTATTACCTCTTCTTAAAACGGATAGGATTGGTGAAAAGGAATTTTTTTCTTTGTTTTTCTCCTTGCTCATGAGAGGCTTTAAACCTGATTTTTTCGGTAAGGTGAGTACGACATTATCTGGGTGTCTTTCGATGGCGATCGCTAAGTTCATGACTTCTGTTTGATTTAAAGGATTACCTGCTAGTTGATTGGCTCCTATTAAACCTCGGATTATTCGGTGTCCGAACTTCTTAATTCTCTGGCTAAGGGTAAGCCCCCCTTATTTCAGTTATAGCGCCACGCGAAGCGTGAATAGGTATGGAGGGAATAGGTAAGTAGTTGGACAAAATTAATTGTATATTTTAAAATAACTATTTTATTATGAGTTTTAGAGGAAAAAAAATTTAGCGATATAGCTGCCGCACTTGCTCCCTCCGCCAACGCTAAAAAAGAACAAGACAAAAATG
>JAAUYJ010062211.1_pt1 | contig 18999 bp, 23 predicted proteins | sample 7278031 | NCBI WGS metagenome assembly JAAUYJ01 (sample SAMN14350222, study PRJNA611818) | marine sediment metagenome | isolation source: surface marine sediment (1.8m) | place: French Polynesia: Moorea | collected 2018-08 | reverse complement strand
GGGAAAAACATTGTGTAGGGAGGGGTGGTATTGCACTCTTTAGATAGATGCACACATCTGTAGTGTATACCTAAAATAACCCCAATGCTTAAAATGTATGTAAAGATGACCGATCAAATAATTTAATTCCCCCTTTTCCTTTCAGGGCCTGCAAGCGATCCGTTGCCCTGCCGGCCTGGCCTTCGACATCGAGAAGCAGACCTGCGACTGGAAGGGCGCCGTCAAGAACTGCGAGCGCAAGACCAAGGAGAAGAAGGTCAAGCCGCTGCTCTTCACCGACGAGCCCATCTGCCAGGAGAACTACCTCGCCTGCGGAGACGGGAACTGCATCGAGAGAGGGCTGTTCTGTAACGGGGAGAAGGACTGCAACGACGGGTCGGACGAAAATGCGTGCGGTGAGTTATTCAACCTCCTTTTAAATTATTTAGTGCATGTTTCAATTAGCGCTCATTTCTAATTTTTTTTCTATTTCCAGACATCGACACCGATCCCAACCGCGCTCCCCCCTGCGACACCAGCATCTGCCAGCTCCCCGACTGCTTCTGCTCGGAGGACGGCACCCAGGTGCCGGGAGGACTCTGCGAGGTCGGGCCCGCCGGGGCCAACTGCCAGAACGTCCCCCAGATGATCACCATCACCTTTGATGACGCCATCAACAACAACAACATTGACCTCTATGAGGAGATCTTCAACAGGCAGAGGAAGAACCCCAATGGCTGCGAGATTAAGGCCACCTTCTTTGTATCCCACAAGTACACCAACTACTCCTCTGTCCAGTACATGCACCAGAACGGTCATGAGATTGCTGCCCACTCCATCACTCACAACGACGATGAGGGATTCTGGAGTGAGGCCACTGTTGATGACTGGGCCAAGGAAATGGCTGGCTGCAGGCTGATTGTTGACAAGTTTGCCAACATCACTGACAACTCTGTTGTCGGCCTCAGAGCTCCCTACCTGAGGGTTGGTGGCAACAACCAGTTCACCATGATGGAGGAGCAGGCCTTCCTCTATGACTCCTCCATTACTGCTCCCCTGCAGAACCCTCCCCTGTGGCCCTACACCATGTACTTCAGGATGCCCCACAGGTGCCATGGTTCCCTGCAGAACTGCCCCACTCGTTCCCATGCTGTGTGGGAAATGGTGATGAATGAGCTGGACAGGAGGGAGGACCCTACTGTTGATGAGGACCTCCCTGGTTGCGCCATGGTGGACTCCTGCTCCAACATTCTCAGCGGAGATCAGTTCTACAACTTCCTGACCCACAACTTCTACCGCCACTACGACCAGAACCGTGCACCTCTGGGCCTGTTCTTCCATGCAGCCTGGCTCAAGAACAACCCTGAGTTCCTTGATGCCTTCCTCTACTGGGTGGATGAGATTCTCACCGACCACCCTGATGTCTACTTCGTCACCATGACCCAGGTCATCCAGTGGATCCAGAACCCCACCGACACCGGTGGCGCCAAGAACTTTGAGCCCTGGAAGGAGAAGTGCGCCGAGGCCCCCCGCCCGCCCTGCCTCGCCCCCAGCATGTGCAAGCTGGCCACCAAGGAGCTGCCCGGGGAGGCCCTCCACCTCCACACCTGCGTCAGGTGTCCCAACAACTACCCGTGGCTGAACGACCCCACCGGCGACGGATTTATCTAATTTTAAAATGCTAGAGAAAGGAAAAAAGGCTCTTGGGTGACGTCGCCTTCGAAAAGTGGCGCGGATCCCCCAACAACAATATTTGAGAAGTGCAAAGGAAAAGATTTTCAAATTCTCCCAAAAAAACCGGAATCGACAAGGACACTTTTCGGCCAATCATTCACATCCTGCAACCAGCAAACGAAAAAACTCCCAGGAAATTGTTCCGAGTAAGAAAAGTTTCTCAGGTTTTTCCTCCTTCCCCCACCTTTCCTCCCGGCGGCTCCGTCGATTTCTCGTCCCCCGCCGGAGGCCATCAAATCATCCCAAGACGAAGTAAAAGGAGAAGCAGGTTGAAAAAAATTCACACTCTAAAAAAACCGATCATACTGTGATGATGATTGCTCGTGTATTTCGTGTCAAGAATGCTGAGAGGGGCTTCTCCCTCGTTCTGAATGTCTGCTGTAGTAGCCCACACTATGTATTCCACAATCGTATACATAATAAAATTGAAAAAAATGAACCGCGCCCAAGGTCAATAAAAGCCAATAAAAACTTGAGTCTGTGATCGAGCGCTCGATTTTTTACGGGCAGACAGAGGGAAAGATTCTCACCGCGCTTGGAATCGTTCTCCTTTCTTCATTAACAAACTCGTCGCTCTTGCCCAATACGAGTTATATACGTGGATTGATCTTCGTTTCCTTCAACTACCGTTTCGTGGAATTCGCCCATGCGACTCTTGAAGACAGTTCCGTTCCTCCTCCTCCTCCGACGCTTGGTATGTCACTGGCCACCTCCTTGTTCCAGGAGAGCCCCACCCTACCCTGCAGGTCGTCCAGCACCGCGCCGCTGTCAACTGAGGCCTCGTCCTCGCTACGGCGAGAGCTGCGGCTGGCGTCCAGGATGGACTCCTGAAAAAAATTGGAATGTAAAAAGCTTTTCTGTGTAATCGAATTTGGCGAATTCTATACCAGGTCGTCCTGGAGCGTGATGATGCTCCCGGGTAGCTTCTTTGCCCTTCCGTCGAGGGGAGGGAGGCTAGTCCCGACTCCTCCGCCGCCTCCGCCTCCTCCCACAGAGAATGCGTTGTTGTTGACGGTGTGTATTGGCGGGAGCCTGTTGTCTGGCGGGGCGTCTCCTGGGGTGGGGAGGCGGAGGGAGGGCACGGTGGCCACGGAGGCGGCAGTGATGGGGCGGACGCCGCCGATGCCTCCTCCTCCAGGCATGAGGACGGAGGCCGTGGTGAGAGCGTGGCCGGCGGCAGAGGCGGTGGTGCCTCGACCAGAGCTCGTGTTGAAAGACTGTGATCAATTTTTCAACATCAAAAATGGATAAAACTCTTTGTAGCACTTTACTACAAAAGTTTTCTTTCATACTAGTTTTCCTCACCTTTCCTCCTCCATTCTCGTCCTCGTCCTCGCTGTCGCTGTCCTCGAAGAGGTCCCCCAGCTTCTCTGCAAAGTCGAAGCTCGGGTACCTGATCATGCAGGCCACCATGGCCAGGCCCAGCAGCAACATGGCGCCCACCAGGGCCAGCATGATGATGGCGAAAGTCTCGTGCTCCTTCCACCAGGACTCCTCGTTCTCCGGTGGCGACGGGGTGGAGGGGTCGAACTCGTCTTCAAGCTCAGCCATGGTCGGATTCCCCCCCCACTATTGACTGCACACACTACGCATACAATGCGACAAGGAGCCACTGCAGCCACTATAATACCTTCTATTTTTGACACCAAGTCACCTTGCTCTTGCCCTCTTTGCTAGTTTGACAGCGCTGTTGAAAGGAAAGGCCCATTGTTCCTGCATGCATGCTGTGTAAGCTATCATGCACCAGGAGCCTCTCGATTATTCTTCTTCTTTTATTGGGCACTATGAGCGGAGGAAGTTCGCACTGCCTAGAAATTTTGGCTTTGATTGGAGTTACGTGAACGTGTTTGTATCGCTCCGGTTTTTATCTTTCTCTATTCCTGCAAAGTTCTGCTGATAATTACTGGTCTTGAACTTGTGGATTACTGGTTTACTTGTAATTTTTCTTTCCTACCCAAAAACCGCTCACCTCGCGACCGTTGCTATACCTCCTTCTCCCTTGGCTCGCTCGGCGCAATTTTGAGCGCCCATCATGAGAAAGCCATGTAGAAGCGCTCTTTGGGACCTTGGGGAGAGCGAAACGGCCTTCTCTTTGTAACAGGTAGGAAATTGAGTCCTTGTCTCTCTTGTAGCTCTTTGGCTAGAGTGATGTCACCTTCGAAGCATAGGCCTGGCTTGGGACAGGATAATTAAACTTTGTTGGCTTGAGTTTCCGCGCCTGTGACTTTTTTTGAGAAGCGGATATTTTTTTTCTTGCCTGATATTTGAAAACATCTGTTTCTCAATCTTCCTTATCCTTCTTGCATAAGTTTTTTTGGAGGCCCACGCGCGATTTTAAAAAAGTCCCCAAGCTGGTTTCTTTTGTCCCTCCGCCTCCTTGGCGCCTCTTTCCTAGTTCCTGCCGACCGCAGCGACAATCGTATCATCTCCGCCTCTCTATCCTTCCGAAGCTCTTTCGCAATCCGCGAATGGGTGCGGTCCTGCCCGTCCCCTCAAAAAGCGGTTGGCGGGGCGCCTCGACAACTAGTTTTTTGGGCTTCTCCGCTTCACTCTCTAAAGGATAAGCCCAATACGGTCTGAAGTAATGGAAATAAAAAAACTAAGTGACTTAGTAATGACAGAAAAAAAACAATATAGGAGAAAGTTAGACAAAACAAACTTTTTGTTCGACTGGACGTATAGGAATGTCCCTTTTTTTGTCGCCCCAAGTGTATGAAATTCAGCTCGCAAAAAATATATCGTGATAATTTGCCGCCGGCCGGCATCAGGGAAACTGGTTCTTTTAATCCGCTACGGTCCTTCGTCATCCCTGTTCCAACACTGTTGCGAAGGCGGGGCTGGAGGGGAAGACTCAGGCTCAAAGTCGAAATGCGTACCACCGCCGCAGCTCCAAAAGAGTAAAAAAACCAGCTCCCTCCGGATTCAAACGACGATGTCGCCACGGAACGATTGCGGCATCATCCGGATATGCTTGTCGTCTCGGCGGTCGGTCGGGTGACTCGGGTCAGACTGGAAGGAGGGGCTGAGGAAAAAGATGTAACATAGGTGGGCGACTAGTTCCCCTTCATACAAAAATGTTTAAACTTGTGTGCTTCAACAGTTTTGCACTGTACGCCAATTTGTTGGCAACGCTCTCGGAAAAGCTAATGTCCGTGACCATGTATGAACAACCAGAGGGCGAGGAGAGGTCATTCACTTGCCTCAAGGACGAAGGGACACAAAAACGAAAAATCAGTTTGAGGACAAGCATTTATCGACAAGTAGTTTTTCTTGAAGCCATGCCTTGAAGCTTCATATGCCCTCTCTTCGTTAATTTCTGCTCGGTCTGCTGAAATGAAATAGAGTGAGTGATAGCGTTTTCCATGGCGCAAAATGGCTCTTCGGCCTTCGCGTTTGATTCCACTAATTAATCGCCGAATCGTGAGATAAGTAAAAAAATCTTGTCTGTTCAATCGCAGCATCAATTTTTGGGAACGCGGAATCTGGCTGCTATGTTTCGGGCTGTCCAAAGTTTGAAGTTGACAAGCCTTGTCGACATATCTTACGGAACATGGCTGTGAAGAACCGTTCTTTGTGGGAATATATTCTCCGCTCTTATGATGCTTCCCTTCAGGTATGCAACCCCTCTTCCAAGCTCTCCTTTGTCCTGTCACACTCCGTTGCTTCGTCCTCCTGAAAGCTCCAATTACTGTGCTAACAGCGAAGGAAACGCGATAGGGCAAGTCTAGACCGCTGTGCAGCCAACAACCGTTGCAGAAACCAATTAAGGGAAGGTCCCGACGACGATGACCCGCCTGAGACGATGAGGAACGGAACCGAACCATAACAGAGATTCCATCTCTGAAGCACGGAAATCCCGTAGTGTCCAAGTTCCAAAAAAAAGTCCAGCCAGATACGACACGGCGATGCACTAGCTTCTAACCTGTCGGCCGGAGGCGGCAGCGGAAGTCGAACCTTCCTGCTTGCACAGAGACCTAGAAAGGGTGTTGTCTCACATCCCCCGCTTCCTCCCTCCCTCCCGAGCGGACGCCCCCCCCCCCTTTCCCTTTCTTCCGGGAGCCCTTTGTCTCTGTCCCCCTTCCCCCCTTCCCCTTCCCCCCAGGTCCACATTATCTCACGAGAAAATCCAAGGTCGGGCTGCGCTCCACATCTGGAGCAGGAGGAGGAAGGGAAAGAGGAGGAGGAAATCCCTGTGTTGGATGTGTAGGAAACAAAAAGGCTGCTTGCAGTGCACAGGTCGCTCGCGCGGAGGAAGCGGCGGCGGCGGTCTGAGCCGCCATCGATGCCGCAATTGAGAAGCCGCCGCCGCCGCCCGACCCGCTTTTTCGGCCGCGTATGATGACCCACAGCCTCCTCGATCCGCTTCCTAGGCTCGCTACGGACCTAAAACGACTTCCTCCTATTTAAAGTATCTTGCCTCGCTGGAGGAGCTGTCTTTCTATTTTTTTCTGAGAAGGTTGGGAATTTTTTTTTTGTGAGATGCGATCCACAATGATATCTCCGGTGTCATAAAATGACCGAGGTTGTACGTACGCAGCTACATTTAAATTTAGTAGCTTTGGCATTTCGAACAAGGCTATGTCTTGCTAAAAAAATAGCTGACTTAAGTTTCGGCAGAACGAATAGTCCGTCGAAAAGCTTTTCAGAAGAGAGCTCTGGCTTTGCTCTTCATTTCTAAGTTTTCTATTCATTTTTTACATATCGAGATGATGATGTATCATTCACAGATTGGATACAATGTGCAGAAACAAAGCCTCTACATACACGGATATTTTTTTGTCTTCCACCAAAAAGCTACGCCTCTGTCTTTCATCTCAATTTTATTTATCCCACCGGCAAGCTCAGAAAGTTTTTCTCAGTATGCGGGTGCGACCCGGGAGGAAAATTTTACGGCGGAGGGGGGAGGAGAAGGATTCGAAGACAAGGGAAGGGTGGAACAAAGCAGGGGAGGGAGGAAAGGGAAAAGGAGGGAAGGAGGAAAAGGAGGGATGCTACGCTTGCCCAGGACACTTCCACCACGTACCCATGGCCCAAGAGGATGGAGGCGCGCGCGAAACCACCCTCCTCCTTTCCTTATTCCAGCGAGCGGCGATCGACCGACCCGCGGCGGACGGACGCCCTGTCCCCGATGCACCCATTGTCGTCGAGGGCGCCGCCGCCGCCGCCGCCGGAGTCGAGGGCGGCGGCGGCGGCGGAGAAGACGGCGGGCGAGGATGTGCGCATGCGCAGTCGGCGCCGTATAAATACAAAGGCCTGAAGCCCGCAAGTCTTCTAGTGGCGATTCCGAGACGAGAGAATGAGGAGGGCTGCACGGAGGACGACGACGACGACGCGGGCGGCCGCCGCCGCCGCCGCCGCCCTGCTCGTGGTCGCCGTCGTAGCTGGCGGTAAGAAGGAGAAAAAATAAATTATCTGGGAAACAATTAGCAACTGTCATTATGAAAACCACAGAGCAAAGGCTGCTCAATAATTTTCGTGCTTTGGGTAAAAGTGCAGTAACAGTTTCCTTCAAATGAACAGTCTTCCAAAAGCAAAGTAAGGCATTTTCGGAGACAGTTTTTCGTATTTGATGGCATAAATGTTACAGGCACAAAATCATTTAAAAAATCAAAACCGCAAATGAAACTAAAGTACGTTGCTTAGTTATAGTCTCTACTCGGAAGAATGGCGGTATGGGATTCACCATGAATAAATGGCTTCTTTTCTTCTTCTTTTTTTATTGCAATCGACGATTTAAACGTAGTTGACGACCCATTTGGCGAATCTTAAACTGGTAGTTGATGTGCTGTATCAAAAAATCCCCCCACCACCATTTAAAGGGCATCTCTTCCACGGCCCTACTTTCACCACGATGGAAAACTGGTTTCTTATACTGTATATCCACTGCTCGCCTTGTAAGAAACTTCAGCAAACTTAATTAGTTCATCCATTATATTACTTACGGTTTGTTCTGCTGTACCACTTTAAAATACCTCCTCCTTGAAAAAGCTATCATTTTTGGTGAGCACTGTACGGTATATAGTGAAAGTTACTAGGCTAGCAGCGGAAATGCTCTTTATGCTGTAGTGACCCATAAAGGGCAAGAGGCCCCTTCCTCCTCCTCCTCCTCCTCTTTTCAATTTATTCTCTACCAGGTGGGGGCTGTGGGGGCGGGAGGCAGGGCGAAGCCGGTCGGTGGTGGCGCAATATCTGAACCCGAAAAGGAAGGGGATGATGGTGGGAGGAGATGGAATCTTGAGGGGGGGGGACGAGGTCGTAAAAGGAAAAGACGGTTGTGGTGGAAGCAGGGGGAGAAAACTTTCACACGCAAACCGGTTCAACGGCGGCGGAGGCGGTCGATGATAATGAAATTCGAAGCGAACAGGGAGGAGGGGGAAGTTGATTGCGAAATTCGATATGATAGCTTTCTTGTTTGTGCGTACTTTTGTGTACACTGCCGTAGAGCATGATATATATACCATTATCATATACTTTTATTTTTCCAGCTCATGGTGCCGTGGTTGACGATGTGCTCTCCCGTTACAAGCGGCAGATCTCCGACGAGGACCTCCTCAACTTGTCACCAGAGGAGTTGTGCAAGGACAGGCTGTCTGAGGAGTACTTCCGCCTGACCACGGAGGGAGACTGCAGGGACGTGGTGCGATGCGACCGCGCTGGCTTGGCCGGCACCATCCGACTGGCCGCCGTCCGATGCCCCGCCGGCCTCGCCTTCGACATCGACAGGCAGACCTGCGACTGGAAGGCAAAGGTGGCCAGCTGCGACAGGCTGTCCAGTAAGAAAACCGTGAATTTGATTTGCATCTTATTGTACTATTCAACGTTGCTTTTTCTCTCCTCCAGAGCCCCGCCGCGTGCTGCCTAACTTGAAGACGGACGAGCCGGTCTGTCCGGACGGCCAGCTACAGTGCGGAAACGGGGACTGCCTAGACAAGAAGCTCTTCTGTGACGAGCAGCCTGGTACGTAGTCAACAGTGACACATTAGCAAAATGATTAGTTGTTTTGCCAACATGTATCTTCCTCACAGACTTGTTTCCGTCAATCATAAATTTAACCAATTATTTCAGACTGTAGCGATGGCTCTGATGAGAACGCCTGCTCCGTCAACCAGGATCCCAACAGGGCCCCAGACTGTGATCTCAGCCAGTGCCAGCTGCCCGACTGCTTCTGCTCTCCCGACGGCACGAGAATTCCGGGCAACATTGACCCTGCCCAGGTGCCCCAGATGATTACCATCACCTTCAATGGTGCCGTCAACAGCGACAACATCGCCCTGTACAGAAGCATCTTTAGCGGAGAGAGGCAGAACCCCAACGGCTGCCAGATCAAGGGGTCCTTCTATGTCTCCCACAAGTACTCGAATTACTCCGCTGTCCAGGAGCTCCACAGAAAGGGGCATGAGATTGGAGTCTTCTCCATCACCAACAAGGACCAGCCCAAGTACTGGACGGAAGGATCGTACGATGACTGGCTTGCAGAGATGGCTGGTGACAGGCTCATCATTGAGCGGTTCGCCAACATCACTGACGGTTCTGTCATTGGCGTCAGGGCACCTTACCTCAGAGTGGGTGGAAACAAGCAGTTTGAGATGATGGCAGATCAGGTAAGCTTCTTATTTTTTTAGCGACGACCAAAAATAATTAAAAGTTATTTTTTTCTAGTTCTTTGTGTACGATTCCTCCATTACTGCCCCCCTCGGCCGGGTCCCCATCTGGCCGTACACACTGTACTACCGCATGCCCCACAAGTGCCATGGCAACGCGCAGAACTGCCCCTCCAGGAGCCACCCCGTCTGGGAGATGGTCATCAATGAGCTGGACAGGAGGGACGATCCCGACTTCGACGAGAGGCTGCCCGGTTGCCACATGGTATCCTCCTGCTCCAACATCCTGGAGCCTGAGCAGTTCGCCAGGCTCCTGCGCCACAACTTCAACAGGCACTTCAACACCAACCGCGCTCCCCTTGGCCTTCACTTCCACGCAGCCTGGCTGAAGCAGAACAAGGGATTCCTCACTGAGCTCATCAAGTTCATTGACGAAATGATCGATCGCAACGACGTCTACTTCGTCACCATGCTTCAGGTAAAAAATCCTACTTTAACATAAGAATTGGGGAAAAAATCTGATGAAACGTCCGTTATGTTTTATTGCAGGTAATTCAGTGGATGCAGAACCCCACGGAACTGACCGCCCTCCGCGACTTCACCGAATGGAAGGAGAAGTGCGACGTCAAGGGCCAGCCCTACTGCTCCCTTCCCAACCCCTGCCCGCTCAACACCAGGGAGCTGCCCGGGGAGACCCTCAGGCTGCACACCTGCATGGAGTGCCCCAACAACTACCCCTGGATCCTGGATCCCACCGGAGACGGCTTCTCTTTCAAGTAATGAAAACAGCAGCAAACATCCTGAACGCTATATGCGAACACTCGAAACGATTTCAAGAGAAGAAGCATTGTACAAAACCGTTGTTACATCCTTGGGTACTACCTTCAGTTTGTCAAGAACCAAATAAATTAATTAACCACTTGGCAGTGGTACGATAAATATTTTGTTATTGAGCTGTTTCTCCAATAGATAGTTGCACTTCAAAATAGCATAAGCGGCCCTTACAAAGACCCGCAGAGGGAGCAGGAGAGGAGCTTTAGTTTTCTGAAACGCTCGGTGGTCCACGGATAGTCCATCCTCCGCCCGACATATAAGATCCTTCCGGCGTCTCCGCCGCTTTCCGACGAAGGGGCAGGGGCCGCTGAAGAAATGTATCGGGAAACAGGGGCTAGGAAACGCTTCCGCCGGAGCTGCTCTCGGGGAAGTGGGTTGCCATGGCTGATTCTGAAATGACACAATCACCATGAAATTCCTATAAAAAGTAAGAAAACAAATTTGCGCAATTCGTACTTGATCTCTCTATATCTGGAAGCTGTGGTGGCTGGCGAGGAGGAAGCGGCCACTTCGAACACGCTGGCGGCGCTAGGAGAGATTTTCCTTGGCGTGATGAGGTCGGGACGACTCCGGTGCAGGAAGACGGAGGAAGAGGATCCTCTGGTACGCTGATGGCGATCCGGCGAGAGGCTGGTGTCCATAGGGTCCACGTCGAAGATGTCATTGGGCACGCCCTGGTGGGCCAGGCTGTCGAAGTTGGTGGTAGAGTCGAAGCTGCTCCGGCTGCGACTCTTTCGCCTAAAAAAAAGGTAAAGCGTAAATTCGATATATATATATATATACATTCTAAAAGTGTTACTATACCTTGCCGCTTGCGGCGGAGGCGTGCGGTGCCTGGGTGGGGTTTTGTTGGGCGCGGCGGGGTTTGCAGCCGACATGCCGTTGGTAGCCGCCGGCCCTTGGCGGCCTCCTGGCAGCAGTAGCCTCCTCACCCTCATCTTCCCTACGGTCTCTTTCTCAGGTATCACTAGTGGCGGCCGCCTTCCCAGGACTGGCGGCGGAGGGGCCGCGCAGAGGGCGTCGCCCAATAACTCTGCCATGTCCCGGTGCGCGGCGGCCAGTGGTGCCTCCTCCGCCCGGCGCCTCTTGCGGCTGCTGCGGCGGGAGACGCTGTAGGAGTAGACCACGGAGGAGACGGCCAACAACAGAGCCCCACGCAACTGGTAGTACACCTGCGATAAAAAAATACTCTTTCAAAAGCACTATATAAGAGAAAATATTTGGGGGGGAACTGAATAATTCGGAGCTTTGGCAATAGACGATTGCTTACCATTTTTGTTTCCTCCACTCCTTTGGAGCTCTTCCTGCTCTCCAGCGCTTCGATCTTGGCCTCAAGCGCTTTCGCGTAAGCTCGGAATATCGGCAGGAGGTTCTCAGCGACGACGGCCGGACCAAGAGCGCCGAGGGCCACCAGAGCGCCCAGATGAGAGGCGGGATGGGACAGCGAGGAGTCTTTCAAGCAGTCAGTCAGTGCTCTGCCGTAAAAACACAATAAACTAAACGGGAAAACATTGGAAAGGTCCACACTTGCCTGTATGTCTGGCACCGAAGCTGGTTGATTGGCGTAGCCCACCGTTCGAGCACGTCTCTGAGAATGGCCGAGGCGAGTGGGGCGTGCTCCACAGCAGCCTCCAACTGCCGGTGGGTGACGGACGAGGAGGCGTAGGATGAGTTCTGGGCGCCGCCGTCCACGCCGTTCTGTTGCTGCTGCTGCCCGAGGCCGCCGCCGGCCACTTCTCGGCCTGGACGGTCGGGAATGAGGCTGGAGAGCAGCGCGGTCACAAGATGGCTCAGCTGCAGGACATGGACAAAAGAAAATAGGGTGGCATATTTGATTGTGATTGGAATAAATTCCTAATTATGTTCTCCTCACGTATGGCTTCGGACTAAAGTTGAGGTAAGGGTTGCTGAAGAGCGATCGCAAGAACAAGAGGAGCCTTTTCAGGAGCCTTTTTTGAGATCCTCCGTGCCTCTGGATACCAGTGCGGAGGAAGTTGACGTAGAAGGGGACGAGGCGGGAGATCTTGGGGTTGGACGATATCTCGGCGTAAACGGCCGCGCAGACTTCCTCAGAGTCGTTGACGATGCTCTGGACGGTGGCGTTGTAATACTGAGCCAGGGCCTGGGACAGGCTGGAGAAGTGCGGGAACTCGACGGCGAAGTTTTCCTCCTCTTGCACCAGGGTCCCTTCGATGCTCAACCACGACACTGTAAAGTAGAACATCAGTAAGAACAGTTTGTCTTTGTAAGCTAGCATATCTCTCTTGCCTTCAATGTCGTGCTGGCCATCAACGTCGACCTTCTTTTCCTCTTCTTCCCCGTCGTCCTCCGTCACCAGTTGCATCAGGTCCACCTTGGCCTCCTCCACTGCGAAGACGTCCGCCTCCTCGCAGTACCTCATTCCCCCGATCCCTGGCGCCGCCCCACCTCTCTGCTGCTGCCCTCCCCCTCCTCCGCCCAAGGCCGCGGTGCCGCTCCCAGGTACGCCGTGCCCGACCAGGTGGGCCTCGTCAAACCACTTAAGCGCCCTAGACACGTCCTCCGCGGTCAGGCGAGTGCGCTTGCTGTGGCGCATGAACTGGCTGCAGATCTGTGGTTTGAATTGGGAAAACGAAGAGTTTAGGCTAAGTTCTTTATTAAAAAGAAACACTACTCACATGTGCCAGCTCTCGGGTACGATATGTTGCATCCTCCGACAGCGAAGTGGCAATGGTTGGGCTGAGGTGGCCCAGTCCGACGGTCTCCGCCAGAAGTTGAACGGTCTCAGGAGCCATCTGGACATACTTCTTTTCGTCCGCCTTCTCCTTTTTTGCGTGCGCCATTTTTGTGGTGTTCCCTGTGAGAAGAATATTACTTTGTTCTGGCGAACGTGATATCACAGAGTGCACATGCATGTGTTCGTTTATTTGGCATTAATGAGAGGCAAAGTCGAGAGCAGCATCGTCCGCCTCCTGCTGCATCATGAGGATGGTGGCAGCGGCGTCAGAATCGTCCATAATTGCTGCAGCTGCTGCAGCCGCGTCACTGTCAGCACCGACATCGTCTTCCTCGCCACCGTGGACCAACTCGGGAGAGTCCGGCATGACAGGCTCCATGAAGGGAGACGAAAAGTCCACCACCACTGTCTCTCCCCCTGCCCCTCTGTCGGCTGGAGCGGAGAGGGCCGCCGCGTAGGCCCCTGCTCCGGAGGTGAGCCTGCAGGTGTCGTTGCGCTTGAAGTGCAGCTGCAGCCCGCCGGAGGAGGCGAAGCCGCGGTAGCAGTTTCGGCAGTGAAAGGGCTTCTCCCCGGTGTGGGTCCTCTCGTGGTCGGCGCGGTGGCGGCGGGCGCGGAAGCGGCGAGGACAGAAGGAGCAGGGGAAGGGGGCCTCGCCCGTGTGGCGTCGCCGGTGAACGTTCAGGTCGAAGAGGGAGGAGTAACGGGCGCCGCAGTCCGCGCAGGCGTGCGGCTTCTTCCTCTTTTCGGCCTCTGTTTCCGAGTCCCCGCTTCCCTCCTCCGGGGTCGAGTGCTGCCTGACGGAGTGATCCTTCAGGCTGGACCTCGTCACGAAGCCCTTCCCGCAGATGTTGCAGAGGAATGGCCTCTCCCCCGTGTGCATCCTCTCGTGGGCCTCCAGATGGGCCTTCTGCACGAAGCCCTTGTCGCAAAAGTGGCAAAGGAAGGGGCGCTCGCGGGTGTGCAGGAGGAAGTGCTTGCGGAGCCCGGAGGAGGAGTGGAAGGACTTGCCGCACTCCAGGCACGTGTGGGACCTCGACCTTTCTCCCGGCGGAGCGTGAACGGTGCGCAGGTGATGGTTGAGGTGGGAGCGCTGAGAGAATCGCTTGGAGCACCGGGAACAGGGGTGCGGACGGGCGCCGCTGTGGACAACCAGGTGCTTCTCCAGGGCCGAGCGAGAGGAACAGCTCTTACCGCACTGAGGGCAGTGGTGGGCAGCCGCTTTTGACGAGAGCTCCTCCTGCAGAATTTGGGTCGAAGAAGGAGGAGGTATCTGACGAGGGTCTTTCACGGTCAGCTTGACAGTGATTGCGTTCGCAGAAGACGGGACCTCCGGATCTTGTTGGATCGTCTTTGAGACCTTGGAAGTCACCAAGGCATTGTCATCCCGGGATCCCTTCCTCTTCTCGTGGCCGCGGAGGTGCTTCTTCAGGTTTGATGCCGAGGAGAACCTCTTTCCGCAGGTAGGACAAAGGTGGAGCCTCTTCCCGCTGTGCACTCTAAGGTGGACCGTCAGGTGAGACTTCTGAGTGAACCTTCGTCCGCACTCGGGGCACTGGAAAGGCCTCAGGCTGCGGTGGACGCCCTCGTGCTGCCTGAGGGCGTAGGCGGAAGAGAGGGTCTTAGAGCACAGGGTACACTCGAAAGAACGAGTCCTCTTGGGGCGGGTGGGTGGGGAAGGAGCACGACCAGGCAGGACAGAGTCCACTGATTCCTCGGGCGGGCGGAGGGTCTCCTCTGGCTCTAGCGTTGGCATAGCCTCCGTCCCCGCCTCTCCCTCATTACTCGGAGCGGGCTCTCGTTCCGCCAGGACGAACCCCAGTGCCTTTGCCACCTCCAGGTGCTCCAGCCCGACCTCCTCCCCTGCACACCTGGCATCACACAACTTGTGCATCAACCCGCTCACGACCTCGGCCGGGAAGTCGGGCAGGAGGAGGACGGCGTCCAGGCAATCCGGATCTACCCCGGACAGGGCGGAGGTCAGGAGGCCCGGGCTGCAGGCGGACAGGCAGAGCAGGTGTCCCCGGACCTGTTCTCCCCCGGCGCACACCAGGGCCAGGTCCCCCTGCTCCGGAGGGGGGAGACACGTCAAGAGTCTGCGCCAAGTCGCATCCTGCTGCGATGGCGGACAGGGAGCCTCACCCGACATTTCACAGGGGCTTCATAACCAGGGCTGGAGCAGGAGAGAGTCGGACACCTGATGGCAGGACGTCAGGACCCAACGAGGGACAGGACCAATGACACTTTCTTAAACATTTTGCACTTTGGAAATGTTTTGCCAGGAGGCGGAGAGCTACCAGATCGTTCTATCTGTAGCAGACATGTTCGCTATCTTTGAATTTTAGGATCAATTGTGAGCAAAATATAATCTAAAAAAGAGCTTTTGAGGTAAGTTGCAGATGGTATATTTTTGTATTTCTCTTTAAGGCTGAGCTTATGTTAATTGTTCATAAACAATAATGTTTAAAACTCACACTTACTGTCTTTATTTTTTATAATCTGGCAAATTTTTCTTGCTGCACTTGCCTTCCTACCTGCGCCGCTCTCCCCTCACTTTATCAGCTGAACATGTCAACAAAACCTCTTGGGCCGGGAAGAAAACTTTTTTAAAAAGAATTATTGACATAATGAAATCGTTATAGGGTAGAAAACGGACATATTTGGAATTAAATACAGATATTCAATCAATTTTATTTTATATTTTCTTTCGTTGGGCTTCAAAAACTGCGGTTCAACTTCGCTTTTTGCTTTTTTTCTTCCCGTTTCTTTTGTTTCTCCGTTCAAATGTCCAAATTGGCGGTGGCGCAAAAGAGAAAGAGAAGAGGAAGAAGCTGAAGCGGCCGCCAAAAAGAGAAACTCGCGCCAACCCCGACGACGCCAACGCCAACGCCAACGACGGCGCAAAGGATTCGTCGAAGGCCCACAGCGGCGGCTTCGTCGTGTTCAGGGTCCGCCAGGGCCTTCTCCTCACGCTGTGTCCAAAGTCCGTGCTAGTAAGACCGGGAAAAATTGCGCCAAATCCATGTCAGGCGAGAGCCACCTGCGCCCTCGCGGCGTAGTCCCCGGCGCCCCTGTTGGCGGCGCACACGGCGCAATGGCGCCACTCAGTTCCACATCCACGCCGTCTGCGCCGCCTCCCCTGCTTCGTTGCACTTCCACTCCCATCGTTCCCTCGTACTTTGACCTTGCCGACTTGGTGGAGGGGGAGGCGCAGCTCACCTTCGGCGCCACGAAGGGATCGGCCGCCGGAGGGGGCATTTGCGCCGGGGACAAGCAGAGGAGGTCAGCCGACTCCTATTCCACCGACGACTCTGGCCACCACACTGCCGAGGTGGGCGAAGAGGAGGCCTCCGAGGATGACACTCCCATGGCCTCCTTCGTCAAGCCCACGGCCAGAGCACTGCGCAGGTCTCCAAGAGGACACAAGGGATCATCCTCAGCCTCGCACGCATCTTCTTCTTCATCATCGCGAGTCCGCCGTCACCTCTCCGACTCCTGCCAGGAGGACTCTGGCTTGCACTCTCTCAGCGCCTTCTCTTCCGGGGCCTCCTCGCTTTCCTTGGAGGATGTCTCTGACGCTTCCCCCTCCTCGTCCGCTTCCTTCTCACGCCTGTCTGGTCCCTCCCTGGGGGCAGTGCCAAAGAAGAAGAGCCTCGCCTTCCGGTTGGGCGAGGAGGCTCCTCCTGCAGTCCGCCATCACCACTACCTGCGAGACAGGGACCTCATAAGCCTGTCCTCTTCCCGCTCTGACGAGGCCCTGCTGGCCTCAAAGTTCGCCGCAGCCCCTCTGAGATTCACCTACCTACCCGGTCACTTCCAGCACCGAGAGAAGGTGGACTTCCTGAAGCACCTCTCCCAAATGGGGGCGCACATTTTGCTGGACAGGGTCTTCTCGCACCTGGAGGGGAAGGACCTTTGCGCGGCCGGGGCCGTTTCCACTCACTGGCGGTTCGCCCTCACCGTGTGCGCAGAGGCGGCCAGGAGGAGGAAGGAGTTCCTACTGGATCGGAAGCTAAATATGGTATGAGAGCTTTTATCGGTCATGAGTTGAATAAAGCAATCAATTATTTATGTTGCTTTTCCAGGAAAACTTGGAGGGTTCGTCGCACTCCTTTTTTGGAAGTCCGAGGAAGGCGATGGCCAACAAAACCAACATCCTTCCATCGAGCCCGGGCAACTCCAAGAGGAACAGGGAGTCGGCGCAAAAGGCCATCGTCAGCCCTAGCAAAATCAGACACAGACTTTTCACGGAGGTACGTAAATATCGCGGATCCATTTGTATGAAAAAGATTAGTCATTTTATTGTTGCATATCACATTTAGGAAGCTTCCAAGCTTGCCCCTGGCGAGCAGCTTCAGTGCTGCCCCCGGTGCACCTCCCCGTCTAGGGTGGTTCCGTCCGAGCACCGCGCCGCCTGCACCAGGCTGAGCTGCGGCTTCGTCTTCTGCACCCGCTGCCTTTGCGCGGCGCCATCGCCCTCGGACGAGGAGGGGAAGGACCCTCCCCCACCGCACTCCTGCCGGGTCAGGGCGGGCGGGAAGCAGAACGGAAACAACTCAGCCGGGGCCTCGTCCTCCTCGTCCAAGGGAAGCGGGTCCCGCGTCACCAGCAAGAAGTCGAGGAGCAGGCTGAAGAGGCTCTGATATCGGCCCTAACTACATTTCTCCCTTCTCTTCTGTCCTGATGAAATTTGGTGATACGAGGCAGCTCGAGTTAGAGTAGAAGTGCAGGAGCGGTTGATTACGCTTCTGCTTTCCCATTTTTTACACTGTCAACTGCGGTACAAGCTTACGTCGTAACTTCCACACCTGCAAACGCCTGTACCCACACCCTTGGATTTTTACATGCAGACTTACAAACCCTACGCAGGTTAAGCAAGCTCGTTCAGAAGATAGATACACTCGAGCTTTCTTCCTCTGAAAGCCCGCAGATTAGTTGAACACACACGGCTCACAAATAAATTTTCGTGGGTTGCTACTCATTGAGCTTTTATTAGTATGGAGTCTTTCGCGCGTACTACCGAGCCATCAGAGATCTCCTTCGAGTCCGTCGTCTCTCGTCTCGTAAATCTCCTTGGCGGCTGGCCGGTTTAGCACCTCCACGTCGTCCCGCTCCAGCATCACCGGCTCGCTCATCACCGCGTCCAGTAAGCTTTAAAAAGTTTATCTAACGTTCGGTTCTGGCAAAAAGAAGGTTCCTAGTCTTACCAGTAGAGAAAGAAGAAGAATCCCACCATCTGCCAGCCCATGTGTATGGCCACCCCGACGAGGTGGTGCCGCAACCGACCGTGGTTGTGGATCTCGGCGGGGTCATACTCGCCCAGGTTGCCGCGGGGTATCACGAAAAATCTGAATCCCGAAAAAAGGATTGTTTGTCAAGCGGAAGAAGCTCTGCTGCTAACTTCAGCGAGACCTCACCTTCTGCCCAAATACACGCAAATGGGCAAGTTGAAGAGAAAGAGCAGCCAATGGCCGGAGCAAAGGAGCATGAGAAGGATGAAGAGCTGTAGCCACAACTTTGGCACGTTCCACTGCAAAGTAAGAGAGCAATGCCGGGGTACAATTTGCCACGAATTTACGCCATAATTTTGAACCGGTGCTTTTTCTGCACAAAATTGGTGAAAATGTAGATATTTTTCTTACAAAATTGAGCTTCCCGCAGCATTCTGTGGCGTTAAGGTAGTCGCACTCCAAGTCCGACAGGGTGATGAGGAAGTAGATGAGGATGAAGATGAGGCACCCGGTGAAGAAGAGGCAGGTGGAGAACATGAGGATGTCCGTCATGTTGGAGGCGTCGGAGTTGGCTGAGCCGTAGTCTACCCTGGTACAGCTCCCCTCCATCGGCGGTAGCTGTCGAGTGTCGACAACAGCCTTTTAGTCCTCCTTCTCCTATGCTTCCAAAGCAGAAGAGGAAAGACCAGGGGAAAATCTTCTCTTTGAGAGGAGAAAGCCATTCGGCCCCTTTACACCCTCGGGAGGCGGCGGAAACTTTCGCTTTCTTTTTCTTTCGCGACAAAGAAGGCTTTCTGCTGCTGCAGCAACAATAAGGGTCGAAGGGAAAGGGGAACTCGAGGGGAACTGAGATATAATTATAATTGAAACTGTCATACGTGGGCAAGGGGGGGGGAAGGGGGAGGAT
>JAAUYJ010147018.1_pt1 | contig 19006 bp, 9 predicted proteins | sample 7278031 | NCBI WGS metagenome assembly JAAUYJ01 (sample SAMN14350222, study PRJNA611818) | marine sediment metagenome | isolation source: surface marine sediment (1.8m) | place: French Polynesia: Moorea | collected 2018-08 | reverse complement strand
TTCCAACTCCCATTCATCAGCACTCAGGGGATATCTAGCACGTTCCAGAATTGTATGGATGCAAGCTGCTTTGTCAGCTTTTCCTTCTTCTATATATAGACGACCTAATTTGCACATTGCTCGATGGAGTTCTGATGGCATCCTATCCTCTTGACTGACAATTTCTTCATTCAGAACTCTTGTATATTGTCGTATAATTCCCTGTGCAAACAACACCACAGCATTTTCAGCCAAGTCAGGTTTACTTGCGTGTCCCGTAGGTAATGGTAGAATAGCTGTTTGCAAAGCAGGCGACCAAGTAGGGTCTTGATTATTAGTCTCCGCAATAATTTGTTGTTCTAAAGCCATATTAGAGAATGATGGTAAAACTTCAGCGATCGCTACTAATGTCCAGCCTCGCTTTAATAGAATAGTTGTGGCCAATCCTTCCAAAATTTGACGAAATCCGAATTTTTCCCCTTTTCCCTGAGATAAGAGCTGTTTTGCTCTCCATTGTCGGACAGTTCGCAAAGCTGGTGGTTCAACAGATAGTCCAAGCTGTTCAGCTTGTCGTTTTAGTTCTTTTGTCAGACCATCAGCAGTTCCTTGCCACTGACGGACATCTTCAAAATACATAAAATATTTTACATCTAAATATGTTTACATTATATGATGTAAAATATCGAATTTAAGGATTTTATAAAAATTTAATTTTTTTGGCCACAAGATTAAGCACAATGAAGAAAGTATGAGAGAGCCTGCTATCGATTTTGATAGTAAACATTTGTAATGACTGAAATCTTTATCAAGCAACGCTTTTAGCCTTAACGGCACTTTTGTCACAGTTGTGATTCAAACGCCTACATATAGTAATCAACGCTGAAGGGTTTCTTGCAATTATGATTTAATTTCATACACACTCCGATGCTACCGGACATGATATTATACGTAGCTTTAATACTTTAAACCCTTATCTCACGGTACAGCAGGCTGTCACCCCGTGAGATATTTATTGCTAAACCGACTTCTATGAATGAAAAAAAATTAAGTGGTTTAATCATTCCCAATAATTACACTACCCGGAAACTCAGTTCTTAAAACAGGAAAAACCGGGCAAGGTTTTTGTTCTTGTAAATTCTCTGGTTTATTCCAAGTAAAAGGAGCTAATTTTGCGGCAGACATCCATAGCAAACGCTTTGCTCGTGTCATTGCCACATATAATAAACGAAATTCTTCTGCTGTTTTTAAATATCCTGCCTGTTCCCAAGCAGTAGAAATATCTGGTAAATCTTGCTGCTGTAAACTAGCGCGAATTTGTGCCCTCGCCACTTCAGCTAAGTCAAATTCTCCTAAAAAACTGGCTTGAGGTAAGACTCGAACGCTACCAGGAATTATTACTTCATGTAAAAAAGGTAGAAATACATAATCCCAATCTAAACCCTTAGCTTTGTGCATTGTGATAATAGTAAGTTGCTGAGTCCGAGTATAATTTTTTTCGGCATCTTCTTCTACTTCGACAGGTTCAAATCGCTCAGAACCTACGATTTCACTTAATACTTCTAAGATGGAATTCATGGAAGTATTTCCGATAATTTGTTTAGCTACTCTTGCCGCTAATTTATCAGCTGTTGCTAAATCTGATTGTTCATAATTTAGTGCTAAAGCTAGAAAAAATATGAGTTGATATAAAGGTAATTCTAATCTTGCTTTGAGTAAAGTACGACAAAAATCACGACATTTACGCACTTTTTCTGATTGATAAGGGTCTAAAGGCCCTGGATAAAGAAATTGTTCTGGCTGAGAAGATAAAGTATTATAATCAAACTTAGGAATTAATCGGCGATCGCCTAAAATTTTTAAGGCAGCTTTTAAATAATCTGGAGAGTGGGGACGGTCAATAAATTGCATTAATGCTAATATTTCTGCGGGAATTTGAGAGTGACGGGCACCTTGAGAAACGTCGTATATTTTAATGTCATGTTTACCTAAATCAATATCAACTCCATATTTCCCAGGATTAGCAAAAGTATCTGCTATAAATTTGCCTTGTTTATTCTCTCGTACTAAAACTGCTAAGTTAGCTTCTGGGTTTTCTTGAAATAAATTAATTATCCGTTTACCCATCAATTCTAGGGTGTGATAAATATCTCTAGGTTCATAGATTTCTAAACCTCGACCGGAAGCTGAAGGGTTAATATTTTTTGCTAAATTTTTGGCTGAATTTTTAACAGTTACAGGATAAATAGTTTGGTATCGAAAAGGCTTTTCTGTACCAGTTAAACTGGAATTATTTGCCCATTTCAAAACAAAATTCGCAGCATCAATTATTATTTGGCAACTGCGTCCTGCTTGTTCCATAGTTGCCAGTCTTTCTAATTCTTCACAGTCTTCACAAAACCGCCGAAAATCTATCGGATCGGCCGGGGTAAATGTGGAGTTAATTGCTTGATTTGGGTCTCCTACTCGCATCAAATTTAGATTATTTAGTTTTGATAATCTTTGCTCCTGGGGAATAAAAGTAAAGCCTAAGTTATTGTCAGGATTTTCACTAGAAGCTGCCAGTATTTCTAATAGTTTAGTTTGCAAGGGTGTAGAATCTTGGGCTTCATCTTCAAACACCGCAAATACTTGATTTTGCCACATTTTTCTGGCGCTTTCGTTTTCTAATACTCGCAAAGCAGCCAAAATCATTTCGTCGTAGTCTATTAATTGGCGATCGCGTAATATTTGTTGATAGGTTTGATATAAATTAGCAGCAATATTTAAAACCTGATAATTATCATTACTTTGTGATTTTAGTTGCCACAAATCTTCCGGTTTCAGACCAGAACTTTTGGCTTGTTGAATGGCTTTCCAAGCTAATTGAGGTAATATTTCTGTACGCAAAACTGATTGTCTTCTTAAACGTTCTGTTTCTTCCCCATCAAATTGAATTCCTTCAATTAAAAGTTGATATAACCGACGATTTTCTGCAATCCATTTTTCTACACAAGCACGAGTTATTCTATTACTTGGAGTGGGAAGAATTAATGTCGAATTTTCTAAATCTAACTCCGATAATTCGGGGTGGCGCAAAGCAATACTCAAGGCTAAACCGTGCAAAGTATGAACAACAAAACTGCCTTGAGGTAAAGATAATTGCCTTAAATGTTCTCTAATTTTACTTCTAATATTAGCGGCTGCTGAACGGGTAAAAGTCACAACAATTAATTGACGACGGCTATGTAATTGATAACGGGCGATCGCTAATGCTGCTGCTGCTGCCATACCATGGGACTTTCCCGCCCCCGGAACTGCTGAAACGGCCAAAGGCCCACCTTGCCAATCAGCCATTTGTTGTTGTCCCGGTCGTAACTGGGAGCGAATTCTCTGAATCGCTTGTTCTCTTAATTCTAATGTGGTAATAGTTTCAAAATCAGCAGATGGCGGTGTAAAATTTTGATTAAAATCGTCAGTCACTTTGTTTTTAGTTAAAAGTCAATTTTTAGGTATTTAAAATTGAATATTTATACTGTTTTATACCAAATTGATAAATGTTTGCTATAAATATTATCAATGTTGGGTGTTGGGTGTGGGGTATGGGGTGTGGTTAAATAATAGGAAAAAAAAAGAAAAAGGCTGGTTCTCAAAGGGATAAAGTGGAAAAACTTTATTAATTAGTGAATAGTTGAAGTTTTCTCAAGCATAACATTCTTTTTTCACGCATGGTATGACAACTGTTTTACAGGAGTCATCAGCTAAGACGCATTTTAAATGCGTCTTAGCAATTCAGAAGTTGGAAGTAGGGGTGGTTTCCTACGGAAGTGATAAGCGTTATCATTTTAATTAAGCATATAACAAATAACTACTTTAAATGCACAACAGCTTACGATTTTCATAAAATTTTGCTATATTCCTTGGTTATAGGTTTTAGGTGGTAGGTCTTAATAATAGAATTATTACTAGGTAAAAGCAATATTTTTGTAAACATTTCCTGCGGAATGCGGAGCTAACAGCTATTAGCTGACCGCTGACTGCTAATATCCGATCCAACGTACAGAAGTGATTAAAATTAGCTGATGATTTTTTTCTTTATATTTCACGTTTTAGAGATTAATTACTCCTGACAAACAGGATACGTTAATAACTCATAGCTGTTAGCTGAAGCCCGCAGTTTCTCCGCAGGAAGCTAGCTGACGGCTGAATGCTTACATATTTTTCAGGTATAAATAGGTGGATGATTAATAATAATTATCAGTATATTTGTCAAAAACTTCACCTAAATTGAGAGCATATAAATTTTATAAATTTATTTATGATTATTTGCTATAATTTATTTTTCAATCTATTGAAGCTAGAGGAAAATGAAGGTAAAATGTTGTCCCTGAAGGATGAGATTCAAAGCTAATCTGCCCACGATGAGAATCAATAATTGACTTAACAATAGCAGTACCTAGTCCAATGCCACCTTGTTTTCCATGAGTTACAAAAGCTTCAAAAAATTTCTCCTGAATTACTTGAGGAATACCAGGGCCATTATCTGAAATTGTAATTTCAGCCCATTTATCTTTCCTTTTAGCTTGAATTTCTATCTTACCTCCAGATTTTTCAATCGCTTCTACAGCATTCACCAATAAATTTTGTAAGACGCGGTTAATTTTGTTTTCATCAGCATCAATGATTAAATCTTCTGTCACAGAAATAATTAATTCTACTTGTCTAGACTGAATATAAACTTGGTTTAATTTGGCAAAATTTTGTAACAGGTTGGTAATATTAATTTTCTGACAATATACTTGTGTATTACCTTGAGAAAATGCGAGAACTTCTTCTGCCATAATTAACATTCTCTCAACTTGGATCTGAATTAAATCACACCACTCTTGACTTTCTTCATCAGGGTGGAGTTCTTTTAACATTGAGCTTGATAGTTGAATTCCTGTAAAAGGGCTTCTAAAATCGTGAATAATAGTGTTAACCATTTCTCCAATTAAGGTCATTTTTTCTTTATAAACTAATTGTTCCACGTATTCAGAAGTCACAGTTCGCAATCGTTGAGATAGAATACTTAATATATTCAGAACTACATCTCCTCTTGTGTTGCTTAATATCTCTCCCATATCGTCATAATAAATTTGAGCCAAAATTGTTTCCTGTATTGCAACAACCCTAGCACTTCTTGGCTTTCTATCTATAATCCCTATTTCCCCAAAATAACCATTACCATCAACAGATGTAATCACAACATAATGATTACTTTTCTTGATTTTTTTACTAATCTCTACTTTACCTTCAAGAACCAAAAATAAAGAATCTGAAACATCACCTTCTTCAAAAATAATTTCTTGAGGATTAAATTTTTTGACAATCGCAATCTGGGATATTTGTGCAGCTTGCTCTGGTTCAAAATAGCGGATAAACCGATGTGATTCTAGTTTCATTTTGTGGTGGGCTTTGATATATTTTTAATTGGCTAGCTTTAGGGATAATCAACGAAGCTAACATAAAAAAGCTATTGTGTCAAAACTTAGAGGTTGGTTTTATAGCAAAAATTGGTACATAATTATAATATTTCTCTTACTCAGTCAACCTGATTAGTATATTCAGTATATATAGTATGTCAATAAATTTCTATTATGTTTGTCTTAAAATTAAAAACTGGATTTCTAGTTTGATAGTTGTGGGAAAGTTAAATTATGTTAATAAATCTGCTTGATGAGGGACTTCAGATTATTTAAAAATAGAAACCGGAGTAAATATAATATTCAGATAATATTACATCAACCCCGGCAAAATAATCTGAAAGTATATTTATTTGCTACTTATTTCAAACCTACCTTAAATGATCAGCATTTCCTTTCCTGCGGAATGCTACGCAAACAGCTATTAGCCGTCAACGCTTCCCTGCGGGATGCTACGCTTGCCAGCAATAAAAATCAACCTAAATAGTTAAAGTTAGCTGATGATGTCCACTTTTACCCAGACTTTGAATTCTCGCACTACCTAAATCCTAATTCCTGCTTCAAATTCAACAAAATAAGAATGCTGAATACTTACCCTTAAATGTTAGAGTAATGCTAAACGTTGATAAGGAGAATTACCCGGAAAAATTTGAGCTAATTGATTTTGATTAACACCTAAATGCCCCTCTAAAACAGTAGCGATCGCATCTCGAAAATCAGTCGTTACAGCTAAATCACGTTTTTGATACAATTCCGACTCATCTAAACCTGGCCATTCTCCATAAACCTGACCCCCACGCACATCACCGCCTAAAACCCACATCACATTTCCATGTCCGTGATCGGTACCACCATTACCATTTTCTTTAACAGTGCGACCAAACTCTGACATTACCAAAATCATTGTATCTGAGTACAAGGGGCCTAATTCTTGAACTAAAGTAGCTAAACCCTCTCCTAAAGGCTTTAACTTTCTAGCCAAAGGACCTTGACTATTTCCCTGATTAACGTGAGTATCCCAACCGCCGAGAGCCAGAAATCCTAACTGAGTTTTTGAATCTCCCACCATAATTTGAGCTAAATTTTTGGCATCACCAGCAAAACCCCTTGGAGGAGGTGCGCCACCAGAAGCTTCTTCCATTTCTTTTTCTAAGTCAGCGAGCAATAAATCTCGTGCCTGGCGACCTTCCTGGTAAACTCGACTGAGTTCATCATTGCCAGTATAAAGGTTATCAAATGCTTGATTAATTTGGGGGCGGTCTATAGGTAAACGACGACTTGATTTTCTGCCAGTGGGAAGACTAGCAACTGGCATTTCACCTACGAGAATGCGTGGTGGTGTATCTCCTAAATTTACTGCTTGAGTGGGTTTATCTTTGGGGAGATTTCCCAACAGTCTATTCATCCAACCATCGGTTGTTTTTTTATTACCGGGAACTCCTGTTTCCATGTAGTATTGAGCATCAAAATGGGAGCGAGTGTCGTTATTTAAACCACAGGCGTGAACAAAAGCTAAACTACGATTTTTCCATAGGGGCATAATATCAGCTAAGGCTGGATGTAAGCCAAATTGGTCGTCTAAGTTGATAACTCCATCTGCTTCTCCTGGAACTGGAATAGCAATTTTTGGTCGTGCGTCATAATAATTTTCTTCTTGATGGGGTACTACTATGTTTAATCCATCTACTCCACCTCTGAGAAAAACAACTATTAATCGTTTCCGGTTATTGGTCTGGGCTAATCCCTTTGCTACCCAACCATGACTACCAACAGAGATAATTCCGGAAGCTGATAATAAGCTAGCTAGTTGTAAAAATTTACGTCTTTTCATAGTGTCTCCAAAATTTTGAATATTTGTTAGTAAGAACCAGTTAATACCAGGCGTGAAAAAATCTTACCGTCATCTTAAAAAGAAAGAGGGAAGTGTGGGATGGATATTTGATATTTATTTTTCAACCTGCTTGGTCAGCATTCCCTTATGCCTTTTCTCCATTTCCTGACTCCTCTTCTAGTAAAAAAAACTAACGAAGCAATTGTTAATTATTAATTATTAATTGTTAATTAATGACATGACTTACCTTTGCATCATTTCCGGACTTCCTAAAATTAATGCTGGCTGTAAATTGTTAGGACTATTTGCGACTATCTCTCTAGTTTTAGGAGATAAATTATTTCCCAAAGTAGCCATAAGCTGTGCTGATTCTACACGATTATTTTTAGATTTACCTTGACTTAAACCTCCACGGGAAATTGGTGTAGCAAAGCTAATTCTTCGCATCATACCATCTGGATTTAACCATGCTTCTTTAGTATTTTTATAACCATCGGGAGTAACACATCCAAATAGAGGCATTCCTAATTGATTTAACATTCCATTAATTCTACCAAATCTAGGATTATCTGTGCCTGTTGCTCTGGCTGCAGAAATAATATATTGATAGGGAGTTTTAAATTTGCTGTGATAATAATTTGTATCCCAAAATTCCGGACTGTCAAATAAAGTTCCTAAGACAAAACGAATATTACCGTTAGTTTCTTGAAAGCGTTTTGTTAAGCGATTAACTAAAGTTTCTGGAGGGCTATCAGCTAGAAAATATTGAGCTAATTTATAGCTAAGATAACGTGCAGTAGATGGATGATTTACCAAAATATCTAATGCTTTTTCTCCCTCTGCTATTCCACCACCTTTGATGGGAACTCCTAAGAATATTTTGTCACTATTATCATGGCGGTTAGCATAAAAGTTAAATCCACTGCCATCGCCACGACGACGTATAATTCCCCAACCAGTAAAAATTCTGGCTAAAGTCACAATATCCTCTTGTTTATAACCTCCATCTACACCGAGAGTATGAAGTTCCATAAGTTCGCGGGCATAGTTTTCATTTAAACCTTTAAATCTACCTCGACTTCCTTTACTACCAGGAGCAGTATTTAACCAATTATCTAAATAAAATAACATGGCTGGATGGTGGGCTGTTGCTCCTAATAAATCTCGAAAATTACCAAGAACATAGGGTCTAATTGCGTCTCGTTCATAAGTACCTAGCCACAGCCGAGTTACTCGTCCTTTTTTAATACTAATATTAAAGTGATTAAACCAAAAATCTACCATTACTTCTTGGAGTTGTTTATTACTAGATATTGCTTGGAGTAAACGTGATTGTTTGGTTTCTTGTACTACTTTATTCATTAGCCTATTTATGGCTCTTTTTTCTTTTTGTGTCAGTTTTTGTTGTTGTTTCGGAGGTAATGGGCCGTAGTCATTAAATATTTGTACAGGTGTTAAATTTAGGGTTTTTAATTGAGCAAGTTTTTGTGTTAATTTTGGGGATTCTGAAATGGTTTCTGGATGCAGTTGAGATTGAATATAAGTTTCTACACCCATTGATTTTACTCTTTCTATATCTCCAGGTGCAGGACCAAAACTCAGACGATTTAGAACATGGGTAATTTGCTCGGTAGAATTAATAAGTTGACTATCAGCATAACTACAACTTGGTAATCCTAACCAGACAATTAAGCCTAATAATAAAGATATAATCCAGTACCTAGAGGTTCTTTTCATTAATAACTACTCCTGAAATACTATGATTTGTTGACTAGGGTAATATCTGGTTTTATTTCCAAATAAAATTACCTTAATTTTCGGAATTATAATTTGAATTTATAGAATTTTAATTTATTTGCCCAATTATTGACATCTAGGATAATCATAAATGCAATATTCCTATGTTAGCACAATAAAAATTGAGTGAAAAAGTAAGAATTATCTGATCTGCCTTAAGTTCCTTTACTCAGTTTTAACCACGACTTTTGAAGTAAATATGCTTTTAGTTAAGGAATACTCCAAATATTAATCTTCCGATCCCAACCACCGCTGACTATGGTTTGACCATCTGGACTAATGGCAACTGAACTAATATAAGCTGAATGTCCGCCCAGACTACCCTTTAACTCACTTGTACTCATATCCCAAAATTTTATTGTTTGATCCCAACTTCCACTGATCAGAGTTTTGCCGTCCGGAGCGATCGCTATCGACCAAACACCATCCAAATGTCCCTGCAAACTACGGAGTAATTTTCCTGTTTCTAACTGCCAAATATTAATACTGCCATCGCTACTACCACTAGCTAATATTTGTCTGTCAGGACTAAAAACTACAGACAAAACTGATAGTGAATTCGTATCAATATTACGCACTAGTTGACCTGTTTGCAGATTCCATAGTTTAATAGTATTATCCTTGCTCCCACTAGCCAGTAATTGCCCATCCGGACTGATGGCTACTGCATTTACCACTCCTGAATGTCCTTCTAAGGTTCGCAGTAACTCCCCGCTAGCCAAATTCCAAACTTTAATTGTGCCATCCCAACTGCCACTAGCTAAAATCTGACCATTAGGAGCGATCGCTACTGTATCTACTACATCGGAATGTCCTGTTAAAGTTCGTACAAGAGTGATTTCTGTGGTATTTTTACTTTGAGGCAATTTCCAAATTTTGATGCTTTTGTCATCGCTAGCACTCACTACTAGCTGCTCATCTGGAGTCACCGCCACTGAATTGACTGATTCTGCATGACCTTGCCAAGTAGCGATCGCTTCGCCGTTACCCAGATTCCACAGGTAAATCATGCCATTAGTGCTACCAGCAACTATTTTCGACTTTAAAGCAACTACCGAGCTTACTACCCCACTAATATCGGAAGCGATCGCTCTAGCTAAAGAAAAATTCATTACCGTTTCTGATACACCCTGATTTCTGGGGATATTTGCAGCAACAGGTTCGGTTATAGCATTTTCAGTAGTGGGAGTTTCAGCAGTTTGGGGTTGTGTGGGAACTTCTGGCAACGAAACTTGCTGTCGCCATTGCCAAAAAGTATCTATTTCAATGCCTCCAGAAACGATGATATCAGAATTTTCTTGCAATTTGACAATACCATTAATAGCTACTAGGCGACCTTCTGCGTCTAACACAGGACCCCCACTCATACCAGCTCTGACTAAATTATCATAGAGCAAAGTATACCCACTCATGGGTTGCTGACGACCTCTGACTACTCCTGGTGTACTCAGAAAAATTCGTTGCTGGAGGTTGCTGCCAGAACGAGGCCAACCACCGACAAATACACTGTTTCCCTGAACTAATTCGGAGGGGTTTCCCTTTTCAGCAATGGGATAGTTTTGAGTGCTAGTAAAGGGTACGATCGCTAAATCTATTCCTGGCACTTGTTTGATCAAAGTATAGTAAACTGGGTGCAGTTTGCCATCGGGTGTGCGGACTTGATAATCTCCTACTTTATTGACAACGTGCCAGTTTGTGAGTGTGTAATATGTATTACCTTGTTTTTCTATTATTACTCCTGAACCGCCTCTGTTCGGTCCGTCAATTCTCACTGTAATTTCTCCGGCTATTTTGTTAACTTCTGATTCTGTTAATCCTAAACATATTTGAGGTGTTATGAGTGAGATAATTGTACTCACTGTAAATAGAGAAATTGGGAAAGTAACTATACTTAAATTTAGCAAATTACTAATGATAATTGTGGGTATTTTTCTGTGAAAATTCATTTTATACACTCTTGATTTATCCGCAACTTTTACACGAAGGTAATTTTGATATTTCAACTTTTTATTTCTATTCTAGTTTAGCAAATATATCATTTTCTTAGCCTATTTATGTATCCACCTAACCTAATGATTGGCCTTGATTAGGGGACATTGGACTTGTAGAGCTTAATTATCTAATAGTTGGACATATACTACTATTGACTATTGACAACCTTAAGTATTAATGATGTGATGTCATTTTTCAAAGCTCAATTAAAATCTTAATTAACTATTGGACTTACTCCAATGATTGTTAGCTAAAATTCAACCTTAATTCAAATACTTTCAATTGATATTTTCTCTTCTCTGTATTCAAAAAAAAGTATTTATGTTAACAATCAGAATATAATATAAGTTACTCTGTATGGGTATAACTTCTCAATCACAATATACCTATGTCAGTAACTCCGTATTTTTACAACCTCTCTATCTCTTTATTTTGATACATTTGAGAGATTTCAGAGTTTATGTTAAAGAAAACATAGATTATAATAGCTGACATAAATTCCCCTTAATTTGTTAACTTCCTTTTATATGGCAGAGCTAGAAACTCAACTTGTACCTACACCTAAATCTGGACTACATTTATTAATTCTAGAAGATGTAGAACTGATAGTCAGGACTTTCAAGTCATATGATGGAAAATTTACTTACGATATTACAGATAGTTATCTAAATTACCAACAATTATTCACAAACAATATCTATGATGCAGTTTTGTCAGATTATCATCTAGTTGATTTTGATGCACTCCAGGTACTGGAATTACTCAAACAATCTGGGCCAGAAATCCCTTTAATTTTAGTCACAGACTATTTACAGGAACAAACAGCTTTTGAATGTTTAAAAGCTGGAATTAATGATTATCTTTTGAAAGATAGATTGTTGATTATAACAATAATTTTGGAGCAGGTAATCGCTGAGTATAAATTCAAAAAAGAACAACAAATTACTATTACTAAATTAGAACAGCAAGTTCAACAAGAAGCAATTATTCAAGATATGCTCCATAGTTTATTACTAAACAAAATCTTAGAAAAAACTGTGGAGCAATTAAATGAATTTCTGAAAGTTAGTCGATGTTTAATTGTGAGAGCGAATGCTGATAACCAAATGAATTTGTGTTATGTAAGTGATGCTACGGTTGAATGTAAAAATTTAGTATGGGATTGTTACGATGTCGATGAATATTATTATGAATCATTGGTGAGAGGAGATCAGGTAAGTATCTATGAATCAGATTCTACATTATTACCTCAAGTTAAAGAAACTCTCAATAGGTTTCAAGTGGTCTCACTTTTAATTACACCATTGTTGTATCAGGATATATACCTGGGTGGAATTGTTATCCATGAATGCGATCAAAAAAGAGCATGGACTGAAAGTGAATTGTCCCTACTAAAAGCAATTGCTGATCATTGTGCTATTGCTATTCATCAAGCCGATCTCTATGAAAAAGCTAATGCAGAAATCGGACAACACGAGGGAGTAGAAAAAGAAGTACGTCAAAGTCAAGAACGTTATGCTCTAGCTGTAGAAGCAGGTAATGTGGGAATCTGGGAGTGGAACTTAGAAACTAATGAAATCTATCTAGATCCCATTTTGAAAACAATTCTTGGTTACGAGGATGAAGATATTGTGGATGATTGGACTCAGCTAGTGCATCGAAGTGATAGAGAGCAGGTAATGGGAGCGATAAATGATCATTTGGCGGGATTGAAACCTAAGTATGAAATTGAACATCGGATGCAAAATAAGGATGGTAGCTACCGATGGTTTATCTGTCGTGGAGTTGCTATTCGGGATAGTCAAGAAAAAGGGATTAAGATGATGGGAACAGATACAGATATTACAAAGTATAACCAAGCTGAGGAGACTGCTATTGCGAGTCAAGAGCAACTTGTAGTGATGATTGCAATTATCCGCAATATCACTGAGCGCAAACAGGCGGAACAAGCTTTACGCGATAATGAACGTAGGTTTCGCGCTTTGATTGAAAATGCCACAGATATAATATTGATTGTTGATGCTCAGGGAATTGCTCGTTATGTGAGTCCATCATTGAGAAGAATCTTGGGATATATACCAGAAAGAGCAGTTGGTCGTAGCATTTTTGAGTTAGTTCATTTGGACGATTTACCATTAGTTACTGACACTATCAATAAAGCGATTGAAAACCCTGGTATAATTCAGCCTGCTATTGAGTACCGAGTTAAGCATCTTCAAGGTCATTGGTGCTTCCTCGAAAGTGTAGTTACAAACCTTTTAGATGATCCAGCAGTGGAAGGTATTATTGTTAACAGTCACAATATTACCCAACGTAAGCAAGTGGAGGAACAGTTGCAGCATGATGCACTGCATGACCCACTGACTCGTCTACCTAACCGAATCTTATTTATGGATCGTCTGGAGCAAACTATTAAATATGCTGAACGTCGAACAACTCTCTTATTTGCAGTGCTGTTTCTAGACCTTGACAGATTTAAAGTGGTGAATGATAGTCTTGGTCATGATGTTGGTGACAAACTAATTATTGCAATTGCTGAAGTGCTAAAAACATCTTTGCGAGCTGGAGATACAGTAGCGCGTCTGGGTGCAGATGAATTTACTATTTTGCTGGAGGATATTTCTGGAGTCAGCGATGCTACTTATATTGCAAATCGTATTCACGAGGAATTAACTTCACCAATTATTTTAGATGGCAAAGAGGTATTTGTTACTGCTAGTATTGGTATTGCTCTGAATTCTACAAGTATTGGGCCAGCAGAACATATTTTGCGAGATGCGGAAATTGCTATGCACTCTGCTAAAAGCTTAGGTAGAGGCAATTACCAAGTTTTCTATACTTCTATGCACACGAAACTGCTCAAACTCCTACAGTTGGAGAATGATCTACGCCGGGCGCTGAAAACTGCTAGAAATCAACCATGTTCTCAAGATTGTGAGTTTATTCTTTACTATCAACCAATAGTTTCCCTCATTACTAATAATATTACTGGTTTTGAGGCACTCGTGCGCTGGCAACATCCAGAACTTGGTCTAATTTCTCCGGCGGAATTTATTCCTATAGCTGAGGAAACAGGGCTTATTATACCGATAGGTTTATGGGTGTTGAGAGAAGCTTGTTATCAGTTACGCCAATGGCAGCAGCAGTTTCCTCATCTGACTGCATTAAAAATGAGTGTTAATCTTTCTGTAAAGCAGTTTGCTCAACTAGATTTAATTGCACAAATCGACCAAATTTTGTTAGAAACTCAGCTTGATGCCAGTTGTTTAAAGCTAGAAATTACAGAAAGTGCTTTGATAGAAAATCACGAGTCCGTTACCGAAAAAATGTCTCAGTTAAGGAGTCGGAATATTGAGTTATGTATTGATGATTTTGGTACGGGATATTCTTCTTTGAGCTATCTACATCGTTTCCCGATGAATACTTTAAAAATAGACCGCTCATTTGTAAGTAGAATTGGGATTACTAATTTGATAAATGATAGTTCAATTGACCCTACAGAAATTGTGCGTTCAATTATTACTTTGTGTCATAACTTAAAGATAAATGTTGTGGCGGAGGGATTAGAAACTTCTGAGCAACTTTTGCAATTACAAGCTTTACAGTGTGAGTATGGTCAGGGTTATTTATTTTCTAGACCTTTGGATATGCTCTCTGCAACAAGTTTAATTGCTAAAGCGAATTATAATTAAAGCTGGAAAAGTATATTATTTGATTGTATTTTTTTTGCTTTACAAGATACCACTAATACCAACTTGATAAATGTTTGGTACAAATATTATCAATCTTGGGTGTGGGGTTTTGGATGTGCTTAAATAATGGAAAAACAAAGAAAAAGGCTGGTTATAAAAGGAATGAAGTGGAGAAAAATCATTAAATAGTTAATAGTTTAAGTTGGCTCAAGCATCAGCCAATAATTAACAATTAATAGTTAATAATTAAGAATTAAGAGTTGATAGTCAATTAATTATTCATTCAACAATTCAGGTTTGAAGCCTCCCATTTTAAGGGGATAAATCCAAAAAATTCCTTTTAGTCAATCCCCTTCTTTTAAGAAGGGGTAATTATTAATTATTAATTGTTATTGCTGAACTTGTTTTTTGAAATTTGTATAATATATTTAGGGAGTTATTTCCATGGTATTAATGATGATTAATAAGTTCAAATATTTTCAATCTAAAAACTTAATTAGATTGATTTTTTTGAGTAGCATAATATTTGTTTCAGGTTGCAATATATATCCGCAAACTAAAGCAGAAAAACTACCAGAAACCTTACCTATAGAATCACCAGAACTTCCTAAACCTAGCCCTTATACTAGGTCAGCAAAATTAATTGCTGTTGGGGATATTATGATGCACGGTACTCAAATTAGGTCTGGTTACAATGCTCAAACTAAAACCTATTCATATCAGGCTTTTTTTACAGAAGTAAAAGATATTTTGTCTGAAGGTGATTGGATTATTGGTAATCTAGAAACAACCTTAGCAGGACCAGAATCTGGATATACAGGATATCCTCAATTTAATGCTCCTGCAGCATTAGCTGATGCTCTTAAATGGGCTGGTTTTAATATTTTAAGTACAGCTAATAATCATTCTTTAGATAGAAGAGAAAAAGGTGCTTTGAAAACTCTGGAAAATCTGCGCGATCACGGTCTTGAACCAGTGGGTACAGCAGCATCTCTAGAGGAGTCTCAACAAATTTTTATGCTGGAAAAAAATGAAATTATTATGGCTTTTCTTGCTTATACTTATGGTACAAATGGGATTCCTATTCCTAAAGGTAAAGATTATCTTGTCAATTTAATTAATCAAGAAAAAATTATTCAAGATATTACGAAAGCGAAAGAACAAGGAGCAGATTTAGTTACAGTTTCTCTACATTTTGGTGCAGAATATCAGCGCCAACCTAATGCTCAACAAAAACAATTAGTGGCAAGTTTAGTAAATGCTGGTGCTGATATTATTTTGGGTAGTCATCCCCATGTAGTGCAGCCATATCAAATATTTAAAATAGCAGACAAAAATGACAAAACTCGTCAAGCAGTGGCGATTTATTCTCTGGGTAATTTTATTTCTAATCAAAATAAAAAATATACTGATTTGGGAGTAATATTTCAGGTAAATATTCGGAAAAACTTTCCTGAAGAAACTATAGAAATTTCTGCTGTAGAAGCTTTGCCAACATGGGTACATCGTTATTCAAAAAATGGCAAACGAAATTTTCGGATTTTACCAATAGAGAAGGTTGTTACTGCTAAAAATGATCCTCTACTTCAGTCTAAGAATTATTTACTACTAGAACAATATTTAACTCAAATGAATAGTCATGTTAATTCGTTAAATATTCCAGAAGCAGTCAAAGTATCTAAGTAGGGTCTGCTGAAAAAATTGGTTGGTAGGGGTAGGAGATGGGGGTAACAGGCGACGGTTTCGGCCATTTTATGTGCAGAAATTTCCTGGAATTTCAGCAGCAAATTTTCGTATTTTGAGGCCAATTAAGAGCCAATAACTAGGAGATAAATTGAAGATAAAAAGCTCTAAAAGCTTTAGCTATCCTAACTTTTAGCTTTGTTCAGCCAGCCCTAATTAGACTCCTCCAGAAAAGAGGCAGAAATAATTGATGTTTTTAATCAGTTTTAGTTGTATCTTCTGCTTTTAAGTTAACTACTTTTGTCGGCATAATTTGGGGCATATTTTCCTCAGATGATTTTAGCTTATTAGTTTTACTAGGTTTAACATAAGTTGTTTTGATTTGTTCGAGCCAATAAATTATCAAAATTTCTATTTCTTCAACAGTTTGTTTTGCCTGTAATTCTGATACTAATTTGTTAGTAAAATGTTCTACTAACTCTTGTCTAAGTTTGATACTAACTGGATCTGGTGGCACATCTGTTTGATAGGCTTTTTGTGGAGTAGTAGCAATTGTACTTGATATTTGTATCACCAAGTTATTAGCAATTTTCTCTGGTAAACGACGGATAAAAGGTATTTTTTCTAAACGTCTATAGATGGATAACTGCTGCATAGATTTTTCGACTTGATAGTGTAAAAAATCTTCCAAATCTGAATTTATTTCTGGTAGCACCTGGCAAGCTGTTATTTCTAATATTTGGTTAACAATTTCTGAAATTTTACTAGAATCTTTTTCAGCTATATCAACTTGATTAGACTTCTTTTTTTGTTTAAAAAATGCTTTTCTGATGACACCTTTATTGAGATTATTCTGAAGTTTATTGATACCTCCACCTAATACAACTTGGATGATTTCCTGAGCAAAACTACCAATTAACTTTAACCTAATACCGGTGCGTAATTGATCCATATCGGGAAACTTAACCTTATGTAAACGAATTACTAAAGTCATTATCCGTAGGGGAGGTAACCAAGGTTGGAGTAAGAAAACATCATACCAACGCCGTTTAATTGCACTCCATAAAGTTAAATTAGGGCGACGACTGAGTAGTAAAGTTCGTCCAATAAATTCTATCCAAAATATTGTCACCCAAGGCAAATCTACGAGCCAAAACCTATTAATAAAATCACCATCTTTACTCAAATTCCGAAAGTAAAAAGAATACATTAAAAACTCAATATTTTCTTCAAAAAATTCTAACTCTTTCTCCCATCCATAAGTTTCTAGATACTGGCGACTCCAGAAGATATTAAAAGCTTTTTTAGAAGATTTATCTGCCCATAAAACTTCTGGTGCTAAATATTGCAGCAGGTTTAACGATTGTAAAAGCTGGAGAGTAGGAGTTAAGTTCAAATTACTATCTGGAATTTGACTATAAATACGTTGCTTCATTCGGTATTTTATTTGAGTTATCACAGTAATTTGATTGACTATCTGAAAATAATAATCTTTATCAATTAACTCTGTACTGCTTTCCCGTAGTTCCTGAAGCAAGGATTCTATTTCTTCTCCTGCTAAACCTTGTTCTCTAAGTTTTATTTTGAGTTTATTAACTGTTTGTAGATATTTTTGTGAATCTCGAAATGGTTCAATTCCTTTAATTAAATCATATTTTACTTGTGGCTCATATAATAAAAATAAAGGTCTAATTTCAGTGTTAAAGAAATCTATTTGACTTTGCCAACCTTGTGCTTGTAAATAATCTTTCTGCCAAAATGTTTCTACTGCTTCAGCAAAATTTTCTGTTTGCATATGATTAGTGAACAGTTGTTTGATTTTTGCTAATTTTCCATGTTCATTAATCACGCGGAATACTGGACGATTAATAAATATTTGTCTACTACTAATTTGCAAATCTTGTAATAAATTTTCTATATTTGGTGAGTTGAAACCATTTGCTTTTAATTCTGTTTGTAAAGTATCTATTTTTTGCAAATATTTTTGTTGAGGAGTTTCTGAAACTTCTCGCAAGTATAAATCAGCTTTTAGATACCAATCACGAATTTTAATATAGGTAAAGTCAAATGCTACTAAAATTACATTGGCAAAAATTAGTAGCGCCATCAATCTTTCCATTAAAAATAATAGAGATTGACGGCGACTACGAGGATGTTTTTGGGATAACATAGTTTGATATATTTAATTACAAAATAATTACTAATATATTGATTCTGGATACTTATTTTTTTTGATAATTATCTTAGGTATTATTAGGAATAATATACACTATACTATATTATTGTTCATTTTTGAAATAGTCTCTAGTCTACTGCCACAAATTTAATGAATAATTAATTACTGTAATGCCAATTACGACCCATTAATCCTATACTTCGGCGAGCCTTAAAAAGTTAATACCAAATTTACGCAAAGCTTGTTACAGTAAAATTCTCTGCTCTTCAGATTAGCAATATTGTCAGCATTCAGCCCTCAGCTTTCAGCTTTCAGCGTTCCTCGTTTTTGGCATTTGGAGGATGAATTAAGATTGAAGTAGTGCCATAATTCAAAGTCTGGGTAACAGCGGACATCATCAGCTAACTTTAACTAT
>JAAUYJ010083420.1_pt1 | contig 19006 bp, 16 predicted proteins | sample 7278031 | NCBI WGS metagenome assembly JAAUYJ01 (sample SAMN14350222, study PRJNA611818) | marine sediment metagenome | isolation source: surface marine sediment (1.8m) | place: French Polynesia: Moorea | collected 2018-08 | reverse complement strand
ACTCCGGATCGGGCGCCGGCGGCCTGACGGAACCCGAAGTTCTGGGATTCAGCGACCTTGACCCTTAGGCTCATCGCCGAGATCGGATCCGTCCACGACGGCTCATTTGGCAACGCCTGCAAGTTGATCGAGGCGGCGGCAGCTTGCGGCGTCGACGCGGTCAAGTTCCAGACCCACATCGCCGAGGCAGAATCCCTGCCCAACGCGCCGCAGCCGCCTTTCTTTCGCGGCGAAGCCCGCATCAACTACTTCCGCCGCACCGCCTTCTCGCTGGAGCAGTGGCGCGAGCTCAAGTCGGTGGCGGATGCCAACGGAGTCGACTTCATCTCGTCGCCCTTCGCCTTGGAAGCGGTGGAGCTCTTGGAGCAGGTTGGGGTCGCGGCTTACAAGATCGCCTCCGGCGAGGTCACCAACCTGCCGCTCCTGGAGCGGGTCGCGGCGACCGGGAAGCCGGCGTTGCTTTCATCCGGAATGAGCGACTGGGCCGAGCTCGACGCCGCGGTGACCGTGCTCTGCAAGGGCGGCTCCCTGACCGTAATGCAGTGCACCTCGGCCTATCCCTGTCCGCCGGAGCGAGCCGGCCTCAACGTTATCGGCGAGATGCGCGAGCGCTACGGCCTGCCGGTCGGCTACTCCGACCACTGCCTCGGGCTGACCGCCGCGCTCGCCGCCGCCGCCCTTGGCGCCAGCGTGATTGAGAAGCACTTCACCTTCTCGCGCCTGATGTACGGCAGCGACGCCAGCAATGCCACGGAGCCTGAGGAGTTTGCCAGGCTCGCCGCCGGCCTCAAGGAGATCCGGATCATGTTGGCGGAGCCGGTCGACAAGGACGACCTGGCGCCTTTCCAGGACATGAAGCAGATCTTCGAGAAGTCCATTGTGACGGCGCGGGAGGTCTCTGCCGGACAGGTTCTGACCGAGGCCGACCTCTGTTATAAGAAGCCGGGCGACGGCATCTCGGCATCCCGTTTTCGCGAGCTGATTGGCCGCCCGATCGCTCACGATCTGCCCGCCGACCACAAGATCCGCGAGAGTGACCTAGCATGAGACGTGTTTGCGTCGTCGTCGGTTCGCGTGCGAACTATTCCAGTATCAAGTCAGTGATGCGCAGTATCGAGGCCCACCCCGATCTGCAGCTCCAGGTCGTCGCCGCGGCCTCCGCCCTGCTCGATCGATATGGCTCCGTGGTCAAACTGATCGAACGAGACGGTTTCAGGGTTGATGCGCGCGTACACATGCTGGTCGAGGGCGAAACGCCTCAGACGATGGCGAAGTCAACCGGACTGGGTCTGATGGAGCTGCCCACGATCTTCGGCTATCTGGATCCGGATATCGTTCTCACGGTCGGCGACCGCTTCGAGACGATCTCCACGGCCATTGCCGCGGTCTACATGAACATTCCGCTGGCCCACACCATGGGCGGCGAAGTGAGCGGCACGATAGACGAGAGCATCCGCCACGCGATCACCAAATTCGCCCACATCCATTTCCCGGCCAGCCGGGACGCGGCCGAGCGGATCATTCGGCTCGGCGAGCCGCCGGAAAGCGTTCACCTCGTGGGTTGCCCGCGCATGGATCTGGTGGCCGAGATCCTGAAAGCACCGGAAACGGCGCTGGAAAACGGCGTGCTTAGCTCCGGGGTCGGTGATCCTGTCGACCTAGACAGCCCCTTCTTGCTGGTCTCTCAACATCCGGTCACGACCGAATACGGAGATGGGATGCGGCAAGTCACCGAGACCCTGCAAGCCGTGAAAGACATCGGGCTGCCGGCGCTGGTGCTCTGGCCCAACGCAGACGCCGGCTCGGAAGACGTCGCACGCGGGATCCGTGTCTGGCGCGAGCACGGCCAAGCCGATCATATGCATTTCTTCAAGAATCTGCCGAGCGACACCTACATCGCCCTCATGGCCCGCACGGCCTGTTTGGTTGGGAATTCCTCCAGCGGCATCCGTGAAGGTGCCTTCATCGGGACGCCGGTCGTGAACGTTGGAACTCGGCAGAGCGGCCGCGAACGCGGGCACAACGTGGTCGACGTGCCTTACGATACGGACGCGATTCGCGACGCCATAGGCCGCCAGATTGCGCACGGCCGCTACGACTTGGATCCCATCTATGGGTCGGGCCACGCGGCAGAACGCATCGCCAGCATACTCGCCGACGTCGACATCGCGATACAGAAGCGAATCACCTTTTGACATCACTACTGAGATCCCTAAAGGAGCTCGCCCGCCGCGTCCTGCGGCGCGAGCTCTTCGCGCCGCTCTTCGGTTGGCTCCTGGCCCGACGGCTTCGCCTGCTGCATGACAGCAGCGACTCCGATGCCCTGAACGTCCTGGTGTTCAGCGATTTCCGATGGACCCAGGACCTAAGCGCCTTGGCGCGTGTCGGATCGATCCGGCTCTACGGGATTGACGGCGCCATGATGGCCCGGATCAACGCTCTCTTTCAGGCGCCGGGCAAGACGCCGAGGTTCTACTACTACCTGGAGGACGATCAGGAGATCCTCCGCCTGCGCGAGGCCCAGGTCTCGTTCATCGAGAAAGTGATCCGCTCCCTCCGACGCCATGGCAAACTGGACTGTGCGGCCTCGCCATCCGCCCACTATCGCCAGGAACAAGCCTGGGCAGCCGGATGCGATGCCGCAGGCCTGCCTTTTGTCGCCTTGCACAAGGAGTACACGGTGCTCGACGACAGCCAAGTCGCGGAGCGGGCTCAGATCTATCGAGATAGCCGTGAAAGCTATCGGGGAACGCATCTCTGCGTCGTCAACCAGACTGCCAAGCGCTTGCTCGTGGAGGGCGGGGTCTGCCCGGCGGACAGCATGACGGTCGCCGGCATCCTACGCATGGACAACCTGCTGCGCCCCGACAGCCGCCACCGCGTGCCGGCAAAGCAGGACCCGAAATCGATCACCCTGTTTTCCTTCGGTCACTTTGCCGGAGGCCTGGCGACGGAGGACCGCCGGTCCTTCCTGTTCAGCCGCGCCGACGACTACGGTTTCGTCCAGCTGTTCCGCGACGTGCACAGCGCATTCGCTGCAGCGGCGCTCAGGCATCCGGATGTGCAGTTCCGAATCAAGCCGAAGCACGTGGTCGATTGGTGGATCCGGGAGATCGAGCAAGTCGTCCGTGAAGACCTGGGGATCGATTTCTCCGCGATCGCAAACTGCACGATCGTCGACACGCCGGCCCCCGAGCTGATCACGGAGGCCACGGCAACGATCGGCTTCAACTCGACGGTCGTCCTCGAATCGCGTGTGCTGGACCGCAGCACCATCATTCCGAACTTCGCCGAGGCGACCGGGGTGCATGCCCAGTACGTCTATTTCAGGGACTTCCACGACCTCTTCGCGCTTGCCTCCTCCAAGGACGACCTTGGCGCCAAGATCGACCAGGCCATCGCTGGCCAAAACCTGAACGGCGGTACCCCCGAAAGGCTGGGCGAGCTTTGCCGCTTCTATTTCGGCTCGGACGACGGGCGGACGGCGGAGCGGGTCGTGGGCATCCTGCGCGACGTCGCGGCGGGGCAGAACCCGAACCACCGGCCGGCCCAGAGGGATGCGGCATGAGCCGGCGGGCCTTCGTGACCGGTGCGGACGGCTTCATCGGCTCGCACCTGGCCGAGACCCTGTTGGCCGAGGGCTACCGGGTGCGGGCACTGGTCTGCTACAACGCCTTCGGCAGTCAGGGCTGGCTCGACCACATCGACGCCGCGGTGCGCAAGGAACTGGAGATCGTCTCCGGCGACGTGCGCGATGCGGCCTTCGTGCGCGGCGCCGTGGCGGACGTCGATGTGGTCTTCCACTTGGCGGCCTTGATCGGCATTCCCTACTCCTACAAGGCGCCGGAGAGCTATGTCGACACCAATGTGACCGGCACGCTCAACGTGCTTCAGGCCGCTCTGGACAGCGACCGGGCCAAGGTCATCCATACCTCCACCAGCGAGGTCTACGGCACCGCGCGGAGCGTGCCGATCAGCGAGAGCCACCCGCTGAACGCCATGTCGCCCTACGCCGCCACGAAGATCGCCGCCGATCAGTTGGCGCTCTCCTTCTGGCGCGCCTTCGGGGCGCCCGTCGCCGTGGTGCGGCCGTTCAACACCTATGGCCCCCGGCAATCGCGGCGCGCCGTCATCCCGACGGTGATCGGCCAGCTTGCCGGAGGCGAGAGCAAGCTGCGCCTGGGCAACCTCCACCCGACACGGGATCTGACCTTCGTGCAGGACACGGTCCAGGGGTTCCTGCGCGCCGACCGCAGCGAGGCAGCCCTGGGCGAGGTGATCAACCTGGGGACCGGTTTCGAGATCAGCGTCGGCGACCTGGCCCGGCTGATCGCCGAGCTCATGGGCTCGGCCGTGGAGATTGCGCAGGAGGACGACCGGGTTCGCCCCGAAGCCAGCGAGGTGGAGCGCCTCTGCGCCGATGCCGGCAAGGCCGAGCGCCTCTTGGGCTGGCGGCCCAGTCGGGTCGGCCGCGAAGGCCTCGTCGCCGGTCTGCAGGAAACGATCGCCTGGTTCACCGCCCAAGGCAGCCCCTCCGCCAGCCGCGCCGCGGAGTACGTGGTGTGAGCCCCTTGCGGCTGTCCGCGGAACTGGTGACGGCGGTCCGCCGCGTCCTGCCGCAGGGCGGAACGAGCTACCCCCTGCACGAACCGCTGTTCGGCGGCAAGGAATGGGACTACGTCAAGTCGTGCCTGGACAGTGGCTGGGTGTCTTCGGCGGGAGCCTTCGTCGGGCGTTTCGAGCAGCAGATCTGCGAGGTGACGGGAAGCGAAGAAGCCATCGCCACGGTGAACGGCACGGCCGCCCTGCACCTCTGCCTTCTCGCCGCGGGGGTGCGGCCCGGCGACGAGGTCATTGTGCCGGCGCTCACTTTCGTCGCGACGGCGAACGCCGTCAGCTACTGCGGCGCGACGCCCCACTTCGCGGACAGCGCCGAGACGACCCTGGGTCTCGATCCGAAGCGCCTGGCCGAGCATCTGGCCACGGTCGGTGAGCGGCGCGACGGCTCGCTCCACAACAAGACCAACGGCCGCCGTATCGCTGCGGTTGTGGTGACTCATGTCCTGGGCCATCCGGCCGATCTGGACCCGCTGCTCTCCCTTTGCCGCGAACAGCGTCTGCCGCTGATCGAAGACGCCGCCGAGGCGCTCGGCTCGACCTACAAGTCGCGCCATGTCGGCAGGCACGGACTTCTGGCGGCCCTGAGCTTCAACGGCAACAAGGTGTTGACGACGGGCGGCGGCGGTGCCGTGATCACCGACGACGAAGCGCTGGCCGAGCGCGTGCGCCATCTCTCGACCACGGCCAAGCAGCCGCACGCCTGGCGCTACGACCACGACGCGGTCGGCTACAACTACCGCATGCCCAACATCAACGCCGCGCTGGGTTGCGCGCAGCTCGAGCAGTTGTCCGGCTTGCTCCACGCTAAACGCGCGCTCGCCGCCCGCTACGCCTCGGCCTTGGCCGAAGTTGAAGGCCTGCGGTGCGTCACCGAGCCCGCTTTCGCACGCAGCAACTACTGGCTCAACGCGGTCCTGATCGATGCCGGCGATACCGGGGTCCGGGACGAGCTGCTCAAGGCCCTGCACGCCGAGGGTATCCTGGCCCGCCCCGCCTGGACGCTCATGCACCGCCTGCCGGCCTATGCCGAGGCGCCGCGCGCGGACCTCGAGGTCGCCAAGGACATCGAGCGCCGGCTGATCTGCCTGCCCAGTTCGGCCAGCCTGGCCTAACCAGGTCTTCGGGGGGAGCGGTGCGCAGGATCTGTGTCGTCACCGGCAGCCGGGCCGAGTACGGTCTGCTGCGCTGCTTGATGGACGAGATCCGGGGAGACTCCGAGCTGCAGCTTCAGATCGCGGTGACTGGCACGCATCTGAGCCCGCGCTTCGGCCACACCTATCGGGAAATCGAAGCGGACGGTTTCGCCATCGACAGCAAGGTCGAGATGGACCTCGAAGACGACAGCCCCAAGGGCATCGCCAGAGCCACGGGACAGGGGGTGATCGGCTTCGCCGAAGCCTTCGATGGCCTTGCCCCAGACGTCGTCGTGCTGCTCGGCGATCGCTTCGAGACCCTGGCGGCGGCGGAAACCGCGCTGATCCAGCGTCTTCCCATCGCCCACCTGCACGGCGGCGAGGTCACCGAGGGCGCCATCGACGACTCGATGCGCCATGCCATCACGAAGATGGCGGCCCTGCATTTCGTGGCCACGGAGGCCTTCCGTCAGAGAGTCCTGCAACTCGGCGAAGCGCCGGAGCGGGTCTTTACGGTCGGCGGCCTGGGCCTGGACGCCATCGCCCGCTCGGCCCTGCTCGACCGGCCGACGCTGGAGAAAGCGCTGGACTTCGAGCTGGGGGCGCATGTCTTCCTGGTCACCTACCACCCCGAGACCGCGACCGAGAGCGATCCGGCGGCGGACTTCGGCGCACTGCTGGCCGCCCTGGAGGTCTTTGAAGACGCGCGAGTGGTCTTCACTAAGCCCAATGCCGACGCGGGCAACGCGCGCATCGCCGAACTGATGGATCGCTGGGTCGAAGCCAATGGGACCAGGGCCCGAGCATACGATTCTCTGGGACAGCTTCGTTATCTGAGCCTCTTGCAAGAGGCGGACCTGGTGATCGGCAACTCTTCCTCGGCCCTGATCGAGGCGCCGGCCCTGAAGACACCCGCGGTCAACATCGGCATCCGTCAGAAGGGCAGGCCGCGCGCCGACTCGATTATCGACTGCGCTGCCGAGACCGCGGCCATCGAGAGCGCCATCGCCAAGGCACTCGCTCCGGAGTTTCGGAATCGCTGCGCTGACGCCGTTTCGCCCTACGGCGGACCGGGCGCGGCCGCGCGGATCAAGGAGATCCTCAAGAGCGTCCCGCTCGAGACCCTGAACGTGAAGCCGTTCCACGACCATGCCATCGCCTGAACGCGTCTTCGTCGTCGCCGAGGCCGGCGTCAACCACAACGGCGAGGCCGAGCTCGCTCTGCGGCTGGTCGAGGCCGCGGCCGCGGCCGGCGCGGATGCGGTCAAGTTCCAGACCTTCTCGGCCGACCGACTGGCCACCGCCGGGGCGCCCAAGGCCGGCTATCAGAGGGCTTCGACCGGTGCAGAGGAAAGCCAGCGGAACATGCTGCGCCGGCTCGAGCTGCCCCGGGCGCTGCACGCGGAACTCGCGGCCCACGCCCGCGCCAAGGGCGTCGAATTCATGTCCACGCCCTTCGATGCCGATGCTGCTCGCTTCCTCGCATCGAAGATCGGCGTGCGGCGGCTCAAAGTGCCCTCGGGCGAGATCACCAACGGTCCGTTCCTGCTGGAGGTCGCGCGAAGCGGGCTGCCGATCATCCTCTCAAGCGGGATGAGCACCCTGGACGAGGTCAAGCAGGCCCTGGCCGTCCTGGCCTTCGGCATGACCGCTGCGCCGACGGAACAGCCATCGGCCGAATCGCTCGAAACCGCCTTCGCGAGCCCGGCGGGGCAAAAGGCCCTGGGCGAGCAAGTCACGATCTTGCAGTGCACCTCCGAGTATCCGGCCCCGCCCGAAGAGCTGAACCTCCGCGCCATGGACGCGTTGCGCGAGGCCTTCGGCTTGCCGGTCGGCCTCTCGGATCACAGCCTCGGCATCGCCGTACCGATCGCAGCGGCCGCGCGGGGCGCGGTCGCGATCGAGAAGCACTTCACGCTAGACCGTTCGCTGCCAGGCCCGGACCACACCGCCTCGCTCGAGCCGCAGGAGCTCAGCGAAATGGTGGCGGCGATCAGGACCACGGAGAAAGCGCTGGGCTCTGGCGAGAAGCGGCCGACGCCCTCGGAACTGCACAACCGTCCCGTGGTCCGGCGCAGCCTCGTCGCGACCAGGCCCATCGGCAAGGGCGAGCCCTTGACCGAAGCAAACATGGGCGCGCTGCGGCCCGGCACGGGCATCGATCCGATGCGCTACTGGGACTATCTCGGCGCAGTGGCGACACGGGACTACGAGGCCGGCGAGCAGATACAGGCATGACGCGCCCGGTCATCGTGATCGGCGGCGGCGGCCATGCGGCCGTCGTGATCGACGTCCTGCGGCACGCCAAGCGCGACATCCTGGGCATCGCCGACCCGGCGATCAGCGGCGACCGAAATGGGGCCCATGGCGTGCCGCTGCTGGGCGGCGATGACGCCGTCCTCCACTGCGCTCCTGATACGGTGGAACTGGTCAACGGCATCGGCTCGACCCGCTCCACGCGGACTCGCGCGATGGTTTTCGAACGCTTCAAATCCGAGGGCTACAGCTTCATGAGCTTGATCCACCCGGGCGCAATCCTCGCTGCCGATCTGCGACTGGGTGAGGGCGCGCAGGTGATGGCCGGCGCGGTGCTACAGCCCGGCGTCGAGCTGGGCGACAACACCATCGTGAACACGCGGGCCTCGCTCGATCACCATTGCCGGATCGGTAGGAACGTACACGTCGCTCCCGGCGCCACGCTCTGCGGCGCCGTCACCGTGGAGGACGATGTCCACATCGGTAGCGGCGCGGTCGCAATCCAATCGGTCCGGATCGGCCGCGGCGCACTGGTGGCGGCCGGAGCGGCGGTGACCGAGGACGTGCCCGCAGAGGCCGTGGTCCGCCCTCCTGCCGCCCGACTGGAAAGGCCGAAGCCGTGATCCCCTACGAGGATTCGATCTTGGGACCTGAGACCCCGATCCAAAACGCCCTGCGCTCGCTCGAGAGCTCGATAAGCAAGATCGTGCTCATCGTCGACGGCGACCGACGCCTGCTCGGCACGGTGACCGACGGCGACATCCGGCGGGGCATCCTGCGCGGCGTCCCGCTTGACGCCGCCGTCGAGAACATCATGAACCGCGAGCCGGTGACGGCGACGGTTGGCGACGATAGCCATCACATGATGCAGGTGATGCACCGCGGCGGCTACCGCCAAATCCCTCTGGTGGATGGGGACGGTCGGATTGTCGGCGTCGAGTCCCTTGATCATCTGCTGGAGCTGCGCGAGCGGGACAACTGGGTCGTCATCATGGCCGGCGGTTTCGGCAAGCGGCTGCAGCCGCTGACCGATAACTCAGTCAAGCCAATGCTGAAAATCGGAAGAAAGCCAATCCTCGAGACCATCGTCGAGAATTTCGCAGACTCCGGCTTCCACCGCTTTCTGATCGCCGTGCATTACCGCGCCGATGACATCATCGGGCACTTCGGTGACGGCAGCCGGTTCGGCGTCGAGATCGAGTACATCTCGGAGCAGGAGCCGATGGGCACGGCGGGCGCCTTGCGCCTGCTGCCCGAACGGCCGAGCGAGCCGCTCTTGGTCATGAACGGTGACATCTTGACCAAGGTGAACTTCGGCCAGCTCTTGGACTTCCATAAGGACTACGGCGCCAGCGCCACCATGTGCGTACGCGACTATGATCTGCGCGTGCCCTTCGGCGTAGTCGAGGTCGAGGAACACCGCTTCCGCGGCATCACCGAGAAGCCGGTGCAGAAGTTCTTCGTCAACGCCGGAATCTATGCCCTGGAACCGGAGACGCTCGATTTCATTCCCGCTCAGGGCCGCCTCGACATGCCCGACCTCTTCGCCTCTCTGCAGGAGGCCGAACGCCAGGTCACCGTGTTCCCGATCCGGGAGTATTGGATGGATATCGGCCAGCATGACGACTTGAGCCAGGCGCGCAGCGACTTCTTCCGCGAATTCGAAGACTGATGGATGCCGGACGCCGGTTCCGACAAGAGCTTGGTCGTCGGCTACGGTTCGGCCGGCATGCGTCATGCCCGGGTGCTGCAAGCCCTGGGACGGGAGGTCGCCGTGGTGAGCCGGCGCCCGCTCGAGCTGGAGCCGACCTACCAAGACCTGGCAGCGGCGCTGAGCGCCGAACAGCCGGAAAACGTGGTGATCGCCAACGAGACGGTGCAGCATCTGGGCACGCTCGCCGATCTCGCAGGGCACGGCTACCGGGGCAGCGTGCTCGTGGAAAAGCCGCTGGCCTCCGGCTACGGGCCCCTGCCCGACCACGGCTTCGAACGGCTCGCCGTGGGCTACCAGCTGCGCTTTCACCCGGTCGTCCGGCGGCTGCGGGAATTGCTGGCGGAGACCCGGCCGATCGCGGTGCAGGCCTATGTGGGCCAGCACCTCGCGACCTGGCGGCCGGACCGGCCCTACGCCGAGAGCTATTCCAGCCGCGCTGAGGCCGGCGGCGGCGCCCTGCGTGATCTGAGCCACGAGATCGATCTCCTGCTCTGGCTGTTCGGCGGCTGGAAGCGGATTGCGGCGCTCGGCGGCAATCACGGGGCTCTCGACATCGACAGCGACGACGCCTTCGCGATCCTGCTCGAGACCGAGGCCTGTCCGATCGTCAGCCTGCAGCTGAACTATCTGGACCACCCGGGCCGCCGCGAGATCCTGGTGAACGGCGCCGAACGCACGATCCACGCCGACCTCCTGAACGCGTGCATCGCCGTCGACGGAGCCAAGGAGAACTTCGAGACCAGCACGGATCAGCTCTGCCGGGCGATGCACGAGGCTTTTCTCGGGCAGGGCGCCGCCGAGCTCTGCTCCCCCGGCGAGGCCCAGGACGTCATGCGCGCCATCGAAGCGACGGAAGTGGCGGCGTTAAACGGCCGTTGGATCGCTAAGTGAGGCGCATCTGCACCGTCTGCGCGCGCGGTGGTTCCAAGGGGGTTCCCGGCAAGAATACGCGCCCTCTGCTCGGCAAACCGCTGATCGCCTGGACCTTGGAGCTAGCCAAGGAGGCGGCGATCTTCGACCTGATCGCGGTCAGCAGCGACGCCGCAGCAACCCTGGAGGCCGCCGATGAATACGGCGCCGATCTTCTGGTGACGCGGCCCGCCGAGCTGGCCTCCGACAGGGCAGACAAGCTGCCGGCCATCGTGCATTGCGTCGAACGGGCCGAGGCGGAGACGGGACTGAGCTTCGAGGTGATCGTCGATCTCGACGTGACATCGCCCTTGCGTCTGCCCAGCGACGTTCAAACTGCCGCCGCCATGCTCGAGCGGAGTGCGGCAAGCAACCTGATCACCGCGGCGCCGGCGCGCCGCTCGCCTTACTTCAACTTGGTCGAACGTGATGCGCAGGGTCATGTGCGGCTCAGCAAGACGCCAGAGGCCACAGTCCACCGCCGCCAGGATGCGCCGGCCTGCTTCGACATGAACGCCTCGATCTACGTCTGGCGGCGCGAGCCCTTCCTGTCGCAGCCGGCGGTCTTCTACGAGGACACCCTGCTCTACGAGATGCCCGAGGAGCGATCGCTCGATATCGACAGCGAGCTGGACTTCGAGATGGTCGAGTTCCTTATGCGGCGGCGGCTCGGGTGATGGCCAGAAACGACTACCGAAAGCTGTTCGACCTCACCGGCAAGACGGCGATCGTCACCGGCGCCTGCGGCATTCTGGGGCCACGCTTCTGCGCCGGCCTCGCCGACCACGGCGCGAAGGTGGCGGCGATCGATCTCGACACGGCGGCGGCCGAGCGGCTGGCCGCTGAGGTTTCCGCGACCTATGGCGTCGAGGCCCTGGGCCTGGCCTGCGACGTCTCCGACCCCGAGGCGGTGGCGGGCATGGCCGAAGCGGTGGCGGAGCGGCTCGGCGAGGTCGACGTCCTGGTCAACAACGCGGCGACCAAGACCGCGGATCTCGCGGCCTTCTTCGAGCCCTTCGAAGACTTCTCACCAGCGACCTGGCGCGAGGTCATGGCCGTCAACCTGGACGGCATGTACCTGGTGGCGCAGGCGGTCGGAAAGCGCATGGTGGCGCAGAACCGTGGCGGCAGCATGATTCAGACCGCCTCGATCTACGGCGTCGTGGCCCCCGACCAACGGATCTACGAGGGCTCCGAATATCTCGGACGGCAAATCAATACGCCCGCGGTCTACGCCGCCTCGAAGGCGGGCGTCACGGGCTTGACCCGTTATCTCGCCAGCTACTGGGGCGATCGCGGCATCCGGGTGAACACGCTGACCCCGGGCGGCGTCGAAAGCGGTCAAAACCAGGCCTTTGTCTCGCGCTATGCCGAGCGGGTCCCTCTCGGCCGGATGGCCGAGCCCGACGAGATGGTCGGCGCGCTGATCTATCTGGCGTCCGACGCCTCGGCCTATGTCACCGGACAGAACCTCGTCGTCGACGGCGGCCTGACGGCCTGGTGACCGCAGCCGACCCGAGTTTCGGAGCCCTTATCTGGAGATATGGATGACGCTTGTCCCTCGCCCCGGATCGCCTGACCTGAGCGCCTACGCGCCCGACGTCGTCGAGCCGTCGGCCCTGTACGGCCTGCCATCCGAGGTGCGCTTTTGCAGGAGCTGCGTGATCTCGAACCAGCGGCCCAACTCCGCCGTCGAGTTCCAGCACACCCGCGACAGCAAGAAGGCGACGATTCGGCTCGACGACGAGGGAGTCTGCGACGCCTGCCGGGTGGCGGAGGTCAAGCACAACGAGATCGACTGGGACGAGCGCAAGCGCGAGCTGCGCGAGCTCTGCGATCGGCATCGCCGGGACGACGGCGGCTACGACTGTTTGGTGCCCGGCTCAGGCGGCAAGGACAGCTTCTACGCGGCCCACGTCCTCAAGCACGAGTTCGGAATGCATCCGCTCACCGTCACCTGGGCGCCGCACATCTACACCGAGTGGGGCTGGAAGAACCAACAGGCCTGGATCCACGCCGGCTTCGACAACGTCCTGGTCACGCCCAACGGGCGTGTGCACCGGCTGCTGACCCGCTTGGCCGTCGACAAGCTGTTCCACCCCTTCCAGCCCTTCATTTTGGGCCAGAAAAACCTGGCACCGAAGCTGGCGCTCAAGTTCGGCATTCCCCTGGTCTTCTTCGGTGAGAACGAGGCGGAATACGGCAACCCGATCCAGGACACCGAGTCCTCGAGGCGGGATTGGGCCTACTTCACCGCGGCCGACAAGTCGCAGATCTTCCTGGGCGGCACCTCTGTGCAGGAGCTCACGGACGAGTTCGGCGTGGAGCCGTCGGAGCTTCAGCTCTACCTGCCTGAGAACCCCGACGAGATCGAGAGCAGCCGGACCGAGATCCACTACCTGGGCTATTACCTGAAGTGGCACCCGCAGAGCTGCTACTACTACGCCGTGGAGCACGGCGGCTTCCAGGCCTCGCCGGAGCGGACACCGGGAACCTACAGCAAGTACAACTCCATCGACGACCGGATCGACGACTTCCACTATTACACGACCTACATCAAGTTCGGCATCGGCCGCGCTACCTACGACGCCGCGCAGGAAATCCGCTCCCGCGATATCGACCGCGACGAAGGCGTGGCGCTGGTCAGACGCTTCGACGGCGAGTTCCCGGAGCGCTTCGCGGACGAGATCTTCCGCTACCTGAGCATCCCGGAGAAAGAGTTCCCCGAAGCGAGCCAGATGTTCGAGGAGCCCCTGATCGACCGGGCCTACTTCAACGCGCTCGCCGACCAGTTCCGTTCGCCCCACCTCTGGAAGTTCGAGAACGGCGCCTGGTCGCTGCGCCACGCGGTGTGGCAGGGCTGAACGGGCGCCCCGGGGTCGAAGCGACGGCTAAGCCATGAGCAAGGTCCGGATCATCGCCCGCCTGGACATCAAGGGCCCCAACCTGATCAAGGGCATCCACCTGGAGGGCCTGCGCGTTATCGGCGATCCCCAGGTCCATGCCCGGCGCTACTACGAGGAAGGCGCCGACGAGCTGCTCTACATGGACACGGTGGCGAGCCTCTACGATCGCAACAACCTGACCGACATCGTCCGCTACACCGCTGAAAACGTCTTCATTCCCTTGACGGTCGGCGGCGGAGTCCGCTCCCTGGCGGATGCGGAAAGGCTTCTGCATTCCGGCGCGGACAAGCTCGCGATCAACACGGCGGCCACCCGCCGCCCCGAGCTGATCGAAGAGGTGGCGCGGCACTTCGGCTCGCAATGCGTGGTCATGGGCATCGAGGCCAAGCGGCGGCCTGTCGGCGGCTGGGAGGCCTACACCGACAACGGCCGCGAGCACACCGGTCTCGACGTCATCGAATGGGCCCGGCGCGGCCAGGACCTGGGGGCGGGCGAGATCCTGCTCACTTCCGTTGACCAGGAAGGCACCCGCAAGGGCTTCGATGTCGAATTGTGCCGGAGCGTGTCGGAAGCGGTGACCATCCCTGTCATCATTAGTGGCGGCCTCGGCGAGCCCGCGCACCTGGTCGAGGTGCTGCGCGAGGGCAAGGCGGACGCCGTGGCGGTGGCCGATGCTCTGCACTACCGCCGCCACGATCTCGCCGACCTGCGCCGGGCGGCCCGCGAGGCCCGGATAGAGGTGCGCAATCCGGTCGCAGAGGTCGCATGAGTAAGAGCGTTCTTCTGGTCGACTACGGGGTCGGCAACTTGCTGAGCGTGCGGCGCGCCTTGGAGGCCTGCGGGGCGCACGTCGAAATGAGTGGCGCCCCCGAGGCCGTCGCGGCGGCCGAACGGCTGGTCCTGCCGGGCGTCGGCGCCTTCGGCAACTGCGTGCAGACCCTCCGGCGCTACGGTCTGTACGAGCCGATCCTGCACTATGCGGAGAGCGGCCGCCCGCTTCTCGGCATCTGTGTCGGCATGCAGATGTTGCTCGACTACAGCGAGGAGTTCGGCCGGCACGAGGGTTTGGGCCTGATCCCGGGCCACGTGGCCGCGGTACCGGCAGTCGGCAGCAACGGTCGGCCGCACAAGATCCCCCACATCGGTTGGAACCGGCTCGGCCGGCCGGCCAATGGTCTCGACTGGTCGGGAACGATCCTGGAGGGCCGGAGCGGCGAGGAGGAGGTCTACTTCGTCCACTCCTTCACCGCGGTGCCGGCGCGTTGCGAGCACCGGCTCGCCGACAGCGATTACGACGGTCAACCTATCTCTGCGGTGATCGGCCGGGACCGGATCTTCGGCTGCCAGTTCCACCCCGAGAAGAGCGGCCCGGTCGGCCTTTCGATCTTGTCCCGCTTCCTGTCGCTCTGAGGCGCCCGGCATGACCGAGAAACTGCGCAGCACCGAGGCGGCCGTTCTGGCCAACTACAAGAAGGAGAACCCCTCGGTTCATTTCCTCGCCGAGTCGGAGCAGGCCTTCGTCGAGCGCGCCGCCAAGCGCGAAGCGCTGTTCCGCGACAACCTGAAATTCCCGCCGAAAATGTTCGCCGGCGCGCGGCTCCTGGACCTTGGTGCGGGGACCGGCGAGAACGCGGTCTACTACGGGCTTTGGGGCGCCGACTGCATGCTTGTGGAGATCAAGGACGAGGCGAGCGCGCGCTCACAGGCGGTCTTCGAGCGCTACCTCGCCGGCCGCGGGACGCACAGCTTCGTCCGTGCCTCGCTGTTCGATTTCGAGACCGAGGCGCGTTTCGAGATCGTGGTTTCGGAGGGCGTCATCCACCACACGGCGGATAAGCGAGCGGCTTTCGGGAAGCTTGCCTCCTTCCTGGAACCGGGCGGCTATCTGATCCTCGGCGTCGGCAACGCCGCCGGCTGCTTCCAGCGCGCCCTGCAGCGGGTCATCTTGTTCCGCTTCGCGCAAAGCGACGACGAGATCGAGGCCGTCGCAGAACGTCTCTTCAAGGAGCACATTGATCGCGCCGAGCGATTCGGCCAGCGCAGCCGCCGCGCCATCATTTTTGATTCCTTCGTCAACCCAAAGGTGGACTTCCCCAGCGTCGAGGAGGTCATCGGCTGGTTCAGCCAAGCGGGAATCGCGCTCTATTCAACCTGGCCGCCAATCCTGCCGCCCGTGTTGGGCGATTCCAGCATGCGCACGACCTTCGACGCGGCGGAACTGCCGAGCATCGCCGCGCCTGCCGAAGCCACCTGGCTCGCCCACGACCGCGACGACGCCGAGGAGCTGCCCGTGCGCGTCGCCGGGCTTGACGCCCTGGCGGCTGCGCAGGAGGCCATCACCGGCTACGTGAACGACTTTCAGCCGGGCCAGAGCTTCGACGAGCGGGACTTTCTGGACCTGCTGGCCGGCTACCGGCGTGGGTTACAAGGCTACGATCCTTTCGGCGGCTTCGCCGCGAAGCTCGAGGTCTTGCTCGACGAGATCCAGGAAGTCGTCGGCCTGCTCTCAGCCGGCGACCTCGACCGCCTGGCCGGGGCCCTGGCCGACAGCAAGCAGCTATTCCGCGGCACCGGCGGCCTCGGCGTCACGCGCTACGTCGGCTACCGGCCTGAAGCAACCTGAACAGCATGACTTTGGAACGGATCAACAAGCGCGATTGGCACGTCATCCTGGGCGTGCCGAATTTCGCCAACTACGAATCGAGCGCGGCCGTGATCGCGGTGCCGCGCGGCGGCGGCGAGATCCGCTACTTCTGCATCGGCGAAGACCGGCTGACCCGGCTCAAGCACACCTACACCTTCCCGCTGCGCTCGATCGCCTATTGCCTCGAGGCCTTGGGCCTGGAGAGCCTGGCCGACGTCGACCACATCGTCACCGACTACGCGCGCGTGCCCCGTTGGCTGAACAGCGGACCGGGCTACCGCAAGGTCGAGCACGATTATCTCAAAGCGAAGCTCGACTACCCGCTGGAGCGGATCCACGTGGTCGACCACCACGACGCCCACGCGGCCAGCTGCTATCACCCGAGCGGCTTCGACGAAGCGGCGATCCTGATCGTCGACGGCATGGGCAGTGAGCTCGAGACCCAGAGCCTCTACCGCGGCCACGGCCGCGACATCGAACTGATCGAGCGCGGCCAGGGCTGGGGCATCGGCAAGCTCTATTCGATCGTGACCGGCCAAGTCCTGCCCTACGGCCCGGAGAAGGGCTTTGGGAAGGTCATGGGGCTGGCGCCTTACGGCGCAGATCAGCCGGGACCGGTGCTCGCGTTCAAGGCGCGCAACGAGGGTATGACCACCGATTACTCCGCCTTCTACAGCCGCCAGCCGGTCTCGCGCCTGACGGCCGAGGGGGTGCGCCGCTGCGCCGACCGCAAGGAAGTCATGGCGCCCTATTTCACCCGCGCGGCCTTCGACGTGCAGGAGGAATGCGAGGCCCAGCTGATCCGCATGGCCCGCTACGCCCACGAGAAGACCGGCAGCAAGCGGCTCTGCCTGGCCGGCGGTGTGATTCTGAACGGCCGGGCCAATCATCTGATCCTCGAGCAGACGCCTTTCGAGGAGATCTGGATGCCGCCCTGCTGCAGCGACACGGGCATCCCCTTCGGTCTGGCGCTTTGGGGCGCCTTCCAATCGCTGCCCGGCATGCCGGAGAAGCTGTCGGTCGCGATGCCGCACGCCTACACCGGCCGGCCCGTCAGCGACGACGAGGTGCGCGCCACGCTCGAGCGCTATGGCGTCGCCTGGCGTGAGACCAGCCCGGCCGAGGCCGCCGGCCTGATCAGCGAGGGCCAGGTCATCGCCTGGTTCGACGGCGCCTCGGAGTACGGCCCACGGGCGCTCGGCCACCGCAGCATCCTGGCCGACCCGCGCGGCCAGGAGACCAAGGATGTGCTCAACAGCGGCGTCAAGTTCCGCGAGGCCTACCGCCCCTACGCGCCCAGTGTGCTCGAGGAGCACGCCCGCGACTGGTTCGAACTCCTGGCGCCCTCGCCCTTTATGCTGCTGGTGTGCGACGTCAGGCCTGACAAGCGCGACCTGATCCCGGCCATCACCCATATCGACGGCACCGCCCGGATCCAGGAGGTTTCGCGGCAGCACAGCCCGCTCTACTGGGAGGTAATCGACGCCTTCCGGCGGGAGACCGGCGTGCCGCTGCTGCTCAACACCTCCTTCAACGTCAACCGCGAGCCCATCGTCGAGACGCCGCTCGACGCCCTGATCTGCGCCTTCCAGACCAAGATCGACAAGCTGGTCTTCAACGGCCACATGCTGGTCGACTGCGCCGGCTACCGGGCACCGCAGCTGACGCGCAGGATGACCGACGACCGCACGGCGGCCGACGAGGGGCTGTTCGCCAGTCTGACGGAGCGTTCCCTCACCGGCTACGACATCGTGGAGCGCGACGCCTTTCTGGAGCGCGAGAACGAGATTGCCCGCTGGCACCTGGCCAACGCCGCGCGTTACGAGATCGACAAGCTTTTGCTCGATGTCAGGCAGTCCGGCAAACGCCTGCTCGTCTGCGGCACGCCGGGGCACACGCAAGTGCTCTACGAGTATCTAGGCGACTTCGCAGCGCTCGACGTCGTGGCCTGCGTCGATCTCGAACTGGGGCCCGGCGAGCCCGGCCGTTTCCCACCCGAGTGGCGCCAGATGGAACTGGATCAGGTCGATTGGCGCGAAGTGGATCTGGTCCTGATCTCGACTCACGAGTACCAGCACGAGGCCGTGGCGCTGCTCCGCGAAAAGGCGGGCGACGTGCCGCTTGCGGCGCTCTACGACACGGCGATGGACAGCCTCTACTACAGCCTTCCCGAGTCGAACGTGAAGCTGCACGATCTCGGCGCGACGCGCCGGGTGGCTGTGAGCATCCGGGCAATCGACGAAGTCGGAACCGACGCGGCCGACGCCAATGGGGATGTGCTGGCTGAGCGATACGGATTCGCGCTAAATTACCACTGGGTGCGGCCCAAGAGCGGCGCGGCCTTCGAGGATCTGGCCGGCATCACGCCCGAGGACCTGCGCGCCCAGATCGCCAGCCTCGCTGACAACTTCGCCTTCGTCACCGCTTCCCAACTGCTCGATCCGAAGGCCGCGCTCGACGAATCGAGCGCGCTGATCACCTTCGACGACGGCTTGAAGGACGTGGTCGACTACGCCGCCCCGGTGCTGCGCGAGTTCGGCATCACCGGGACGATCTTCCTGCCGTCCCTGCCCTATGCCGAAGGCCGGGTCCTCCAGACCCAGAAACGCCAGCTCATCATGGGCAGGCTGGGGCCCGAGGGATTCCGCAAGGCCTTCTACGAGAAGCTCGACGGCGCGAGATTCGAGCGCGAGGACCCCGAGCGCCTCGGCATCGCAGGCGCCTATCGCTACGACAGCGAAGAGGTGCGCGCCTTCAAGCTCGATCTGAACTATCGCATCCCCTACGAGGTACTCGATCCGGTGCTCGACTCCCTGTTCGAGGT
>JAAUYJ010149802.1_pt1 | contig 19023 bp, 17 predicted proteins | sample 7278031 | NCBI WGS metagenome assembly JAAUYJ01 (sample SAMN14350222, study PRJNA611818) | marine sediment metagenome | isolation source: surface marine sediment (1.8m) | place: French Polynesia: Moorea | collected 2018-08 | reverse complement strand
TTTGGCAAGGGAAAATCTTAATTCTGCTGTTTTAGCTGCTACTGGAGGTAAAGGTGTGGATGTGGTATTGGATACAGTAGGGGGTTCTATGTTGGAAAATAGTATGTGGACGCTCGCTCATAGAGGTCGTTTGGTCGCTATTAGCGCTCCACCAAAAGAAACGAAAGTTTGTTTTGACCTCCGGGATTTTTATCACCGCGAGTTGCGCTTGTTTGGGGTGGATAGTCGAGCTTTTGATGTGACTCAATGTGGGGAAATTTTGGCAGCACTAACTCCCTTATTTGAAACAAATGCAATTTTGCCACCAGAAGCAATCGTTACTTACCCACTTACCGAAGGAATAATTGCCTACGAACAAGTACGCAATAGAACTAATATTTCTCAGCTAGTTTTGATACCTAATATTTAGCAAAATATATGTCGGCAAATTTTTGTGATTTGCTATAAATTCTTAATTTTTTTTTCCTAATTGATTCCCTAAATTTTCGGTTATTAATGATAGAATTGAACATCAAAATATACTGATTTTAAGGAGAAATATTTTGGAAATATTTAATATTCATGGTATTGCAAAAAGAAACCAGAATCGTCAAATATTTATCTTTATTAGCTTTATTTTAATCAATTTATTATATTTAACCGCTCAAAAAACTTTTGCGACAGAAAACAATCAGGAATTGATGGGGCAAATTCAAAAGTATGCTGAAGAATTTAACGAGACCAAACTAAATAACCCCATCACTCAACAAATACCTCTGTATCAACTAGATGACGTTTTACCTACTGATTGGGCCTATTCAGCTTTACTTAGTTTGCGCGATCGCTACGACTGTCTCTCTGGTTATCCTGACAATACTTACCGAGGCAACCGCGCCATTACTAGATATGAATTTGCAGCAGCTTTAAATGCTTGTTGGCAAACTATAGAAAATTTCCTGGCAGAAAGTCAAGCGGAATTAATTCAGCAAGATGACCTGATAGTTCTGGAAAGACTTATCCAAGACTTTCAGATAGAAATAGCTGACCTGAAAGCACGAACTGAGGGGTTAGAAAATCGAGTGGATGCTTTGGAAGCACAACAATTTTCCACTACCACCAAATTAAATGGTCAGACAATTTTTGCGGTGAATGCTGGTGGGTTTGATGGCGATCGGCTTATCGATCCAAATGGTAGAGAACTCGCAGATGAAAACCCTCAAGCGACATTCCTCTATCGAGTATCTTTTGATTTTGATACCAGTTTTCGAGGAACAGACTTATTAAAACTCCGACTTGATACTGGTAGTAATGGCTTTATTGATAACGCTACAGCTATCCTCGAACCTAATTTTGGCAGTATTCTAGATTTCTCCAAACGCCCGCCACGAGATGATGAAGTTGGTCTTGGGAGAGTTTTCTACAGTTTTCAGGTAGTGGAAAATTTATCCCTATCCATCGGACCATTAATTGAAGCTTTAGATTATATAGATCGTAATAGCTATGCTGATTTAAGTTTTCGCGACTTTTCTACAGAAAACTTCGTGTATAACTACGTTGCATTTCCTGTTAATGGTATTGGTGGTGGAGCAATATTAGAATGGAACCCTGGTGGCAGTGATTTCAACCTTCGCGCTTTATACATTGCTCCAGATTCAGCTAACCCTAGCCAAAATGGTCAAGGTCCTTTGCCAGTTTCTGTGTTTACATCATTACTTTATTCTGATGGCAAGGGTTCCCGTGGTTTATTTGGTTTTCATCAAGGAATGGTGGAATTTGAATACAGTCCCTCAGCTAGATTTAGTTTACGTTTGCTCTACAGCGGAGGAAAAGTTTTTGCTCGCAATTTTGATGCAGTGGGAGTAAATTTTGAGTGGGGTTTTTCCTCAAAGTTTGCTGTGTTTGGTCGTTATGGGTATAGTAGTTATGACGATACAGATTTTGGTGATATTAATCCTAATTATTGGATGGCAGGTCTTTCTGGATTGGATGTTTTGCAACAAGGCGATCGCTTGGGTGTAGCAGTTGGGCAACCTTTTGTTGTCAATGAAATTGGCAATTCTACTCAGACAAATTTGGAAGTTTTTTATAGTTATGCTGTGAATGATAATATTAATATTTCTCCTGTTTTGCAAGTTGTTTTTGACCCTAGTAATCAGAAGAATAATGGTACAATTGTTACTGGTACCTTACGGACTGTTTTTTCTTTTTAAAGCAGTAAAAAATCATTAGAAGAAAAGTAAGGACTGACCCATGAGGTATGAAAAACGCGCATATATCAAAAGCATAAAACTCGGACAAAGCAATCTTTTTCCTTCTTCCCTCTTTCCTGTTTCAACTTCGTTCTTCACTTCTGCTATATGATATTATTTTCCCAGTTACTACCGGAGAAAAAAATATGAATAGCGATGAATTAATCGAACGTTATCAAGCTGGTGAAAGAGATTTTTCTGGAGCGAAATTAGAATATCTGGAATTAAGTCATATTTCTCTAGAGGAAATTAATCTTAGTTCTGTCAACCTCAGCAGAGCAAAATTGCAAAATGTCAATTTAGATAATGCAAACTTAAGTGATGCTCAATTAATTAGTACGGAAGTAGAAAATACTACTTTCAGAAATGCTAATCTAAGTCATGTCAACTTAGAAGGAATAAGCTGGCAAAATATAGATTTAAGTAATGCAGATTTAACAGATACAACTTATGACCATAGCACTATAGATAATTCTAATTTAACTAATGCTAACTTAACTCAAATGGATGGATTTCAATCAACTTTTGATAGCTGTAATTTGACTGGTGCAAATATTAGTCATTCTCGATTAAGCGAAGTTAATTTTGACAATTGTAATTTGAGTAATGTTAATCTGAGTCACACAACTTTTTATGATGTTTATCTCCAGGGTTCAAATCTGAGTAATGCTGACCTAAGTTATGCCAAGATTAAAGCTATTTCTGGTTGGGAAGAAGCTAATTATATGGGTGTTAATTTTCAAAATGCTTGGTACTTAGATCCAGGAGATATACCATCAGAAATTGACCCTGATGAAGCAGGATTAATCTTTATTTGTGCTGGGAGCGACCTGAGTGGCAAAGATTTAAGCAATGCAGATTTATCCGAGGAAGATATAAATTCTGTTGATTTTAGTAATGCTAATTTAAGTGGTGCAAATTTGAGTTATACAGACTTGAGCTATACAGATTTGACTAATGCCAATTTAGAGAATGCTAACTTAAATGGGGCGGATTTAACTAAGGCCAGTTTAGAAAATGCTAACCTGAATAATGCTAATTTGGCTGATGCAGTTTTTGATAATACAATTATGCCAGATGGGAGTATTAGAAGTGATGAATAAGACTAACTAAATATAGTAAATTGTATATTTTTTATATCCAGCAATAATTATGACGCAATTACCAGAAAAAATACCGCAAAATCTTTACGACCGAGATTTTTTATTATGGACAGAAAAAACTGCAAATTTGTTGAAGGCAGGAAAACTTTCAGAAATAGATATCGCTAATTTAATTGAAGAAATAGAAAGTATGGGTAGGAGTGAAAAACGAGAGTTAAAAAATCATTTAATTGTCCTATTGATGCACCTGTTGAAGTGGAAATATCAGCCAGGAAAGAGAAGTGAAAGCTGGAAAAATACTATTAATGAACAGCGAATATCTCTAGAATTATTACTAGAAGATAGCCCTAGTATCAAACCACTTTTGCCAGAAGTATTCGATAAATCTTATCAAAGAAGTCGGCTCACAGCAGCTAAGGAAACAGGAATTAAAATTGAGATTTTTCCAGAAACATCTCCCTTTACTTTTGTTGAAACTCTAGATTTTGAATATTTACCTGATTGACAAATATTTTGATTAATTTATAAGCTTATATCATCTTAAGAAACCAGTCTTATTGTAGGGTCGAATTGTCATTCAACCCTACACTTTCTTCAACAAAAATTGAAAAAGTCAAACATTTGAGCAATAATGCTCCGCATCACTATTGCGAATTTCTATTTAGTGAGCGCAGCCATTGCCATGATAATCATCAGTATCATAGAATCCATTTTTTGTACCAAAAAATAGACAACCAAAAGTAAACAAAACAGTTAATCCAATTAAAATTAATTTGATATCCATAATTGCAGATTCTCCTCAGAAATGAATTTAAGTCGAACAAATCAAATTATAAACAATACTTGGCTAGAGCGCCCGTCTCCCGAAGTTGCCCCAGAATTAGTGGGTTGTACCTTAGTCCGACGAATATCTGATGACCAAATTATCCGCAGCACAATAGTAGAAACCGAAGCTTATGCTCCAGGAGACCCAGCTTGTCACGCTTACCGCAGACGTACTCCACGCAATTCTGTGATGTTTGGGCCTCCAGGTATGAGCTACGTTTTTCTCATTTATGGAATGTACCACTGTTTAAATATTGTGACAGATGTAGATGGGGTTCCCAGTGTAGTCTTAATTCGAGCTTTACAATTGGAGTCTGTACCAGATTGGTTATGGGAGTATATTCCAAAAGAAAAATCAAAATCTAAAATTTCTCGTCTAGCTGCTGGCCCTGGTAAACTTTGTCGTGTGCTTCAGATTGACCTGAGTTTGAATGGTTCACCATTAGAAGTGGGTCAACCAATGTGGTTAGAACATCGCTCACCCCAATTTCAGCAAGATTTGTCCATAGTACAAACAACCCGCATCGGCATTACAAAAGGAACAGAGTTACCCTGGCGGTGGTATTTAGGCAACTGTGATGCTGTATCTAAATAGGAAGAGTCTGACAAATTTTATAGAAAATTCAAATCAGTAAATTCTCTACTTTTTCCTTGTTTTTAATGTCTCTAAAATTCATTAATTTTTAGTATAACTACTATTGTTGAAGAGAAATAAAATTAGCTAGGATTGTACTAATATTTCTTTTCAACTAATCCAAACAAAACTATGATTATTCTCAAACAATCTCCTTTACTCACAGAAGTTTTTCAAACACAAATTAATGATAAAATATCTGACCACAGACAAGAAGTTAAACAATCTCTTGGCGGAGGTATTTTAGGAGAACTTGGTGCTGGTTTTTTGCAGTTTCAACAGATAAAAAATCAAATAAAAGGTAACGTCGGTGAAAATTTTCTCAGTTTCCTATTAATGTCATTCCCTGATAGTTGGGTAATGTTTAAAAATGCTTTAATTCCTACAACTTCGAGAAAACTGACAGAAATTGACCTTTTAATTATTGGTAATTCAGGTGTTTTTTTAGTAGAAGTCAAAACTTGGAAAGGTTCATTTGCTGCTAATCAAGATAAATGGAAAAAACGAGAAGGAAAAAAATGGTTTCCTCTAGAAAATAGTCCTACTTCTCAAAGTATTTATCATCAAAAAATGTTTCAGCAATGGCTCATGCCTCAAATTAATAATTTCCCTCAAGAGTTTATATTTGCTCCTGTAGTTTTCCTAGCTGCAAAATGGATTGGTGTAACTAATTGTTCTGTTCCTGTGTTGCAGGGTTTTACAGAATTTAGACAAATGTTGCAGCAACACCCTAAATTTTTAACAAATGAACAAGTTTCAATTATTAGTAAATTAGTTGAAACCTTGCAGATTTCAGATATGCCTAAATATACTCCGAAACCTAAACCTATTTTGCGAAAACCAGCTCATACATAACTGTTATCTTAAATTTAATTAGGGCTTGCTGATTAAGCATGAAAGCATTTACAGATAAAGGTTTTAGCGATTTTAGGTCGTGAAAAAGTACCAGCTTTTCGGTTGAAATTGCTTAAAAAGTGAGCATTAAAGGCTAAATATGGCAGGAAAATCTCCGAACAATTATTCCTCCAATTTTCTCTGTCTTCCCACTCTCCCGACACTTCCCACCCTTCCCACACTCCCCACCCTCCCCACACTCTGCTTTTTTCAGCAAACCCTAATTAGGGCTTGCTGAATAAGTCTTTTAGTAGGGGTAGGAGACATGAGACAACCCACCCCTACTAACCTCGTAATAACTGTCAAAAAAACATGGTTTTTCTGTGCAAATAGATTAAACAAAGTCGGCTTCGTAAAATTAGATTGATTAGATTTATATTATTAGATTTATAACTCTTCCCTCTTTCTTATTCCTGCCTTTAATATTATTAGTAATATCAGTAAACAGGATTTCATATTAGATAGTAAAAAATTAGATTTATTAATCCAAATATGAATCCAAATCAAATTGCTTCTGACTTTTGAAATTTGACTTTTGAATTAGGGGAACCAGTTGACATATAATAACTAGGATTATGGATGTAATTTTATCCCCTCTATACGGAGATTTAACTTTTGGGCATAGAACTGCGCAGCTATGTATTTATAGACAACTTGCAACCTCAGCACGCCGCTTATATTGGCACAGTGGCCCTTGGCTTTTTACCATTACCAGGGGATACTTCCCTCTGGGTCGAAATTTCTCCAGGTATTGAAATTAATCGGATTACAGATGTGGCCCTGAAATCGAATTCGGTTCGGCCTGGGGTACAGTTTGTAGAAAGACTTTATGGTTTACTCGAAATTCATTCGAGTCGTCAGGGAGATACGAAGGCTGCAGGTCAGGCAATTTTACAAGCTTTAGGGGCCAAGGAACGCGATCGCCTTAAACCTCGTATTGTGTCTAGCCAGATTATTCGTAATATTGACTCTCACCAAGCACAGTTGATTAATCGTAATCGTCGGGGCCAGATGCTCTTGGGTGGACAGACTTTGTATGTATTAGAAGTTCAACCTGCTGCTTATGCAGCTTTGGCAGCTAATGAAGCAGAAAAAGCTGCCCTGATTAATATTTTACAAATTCAAGCTGTGGGTAGTTTTGGACGACTTTATTTGGGAGGAGAGGAACGAGATATTTTGGCAGGTTCTCAAGCAGCCCTGGAGGCCATTAAAAATGTATCTGGTCGCCAAAATTCCGATCAACGTCAGGAATAGGTTATCTTAAATATTTGTATGGGAATATCTCGCTTAGTTTATCATCTTATATGAAGATATTGTGTTATTTATTTCTATTCAAGAACATAATATTTCAGAGGAATTTTTGATACAAAGGTATAATAATACAAATAAAAATCAGTAGGACTGAAAATTTTTAGACCTATGAAAATTAATTAAGTATAGCTCTCAAAAATTGCTAAGTTCCTAAGTTTCCTAACTTTTATACATTTGTCCCTTAGCTGAAAATTACTCTAAATCTAGCAATGTCAGAAAAACTTAAATTAATGGTAGTCGATGATGAGCCTAATAATTTAGATTTACTATATAGGACTTTTCGACGTCAATTTAAAGTATTTAAAGCAGAAAGCGCTACTATTGCTCTAGAAATGCTAGATACTGAAGGAGAAATGGCTGTGATTATTTCTGATCAAAGTATGCCAGACATGACAGGTATTCAATTTCTGAGAAAAACAACAGATAATTTTCCTGATACTATTCGTATACTTTTAAGTGGCTATACTGAAGACCAAATAAATTGTGCAACTGATGAGATGAAAAAGGCTAATATTTGGAAATGTGTGACTAAACCTTGTTCGCCTCAAGAACTAAAAGCAATAGTTCAAGAATCTGTGCAAGTTTATCAAGTTAATAAAGGTAAAAATCTTAGCTAAAATACTTCAATTGATAACTAAATAGTCTGGTTGTTTATAAAAAAAAAGTATTTAGTTAGTATAGAATTTTAATTTTAAATGCGGAAACCTAGTTATATTAAAAATGGAACAGGGAATAGTAAAGTAGGGGAAAACAGCATTTAATACTAGCTTTCCACAAAGGTTAGTCGGAACTAAAGACAATATTTTTTCTGGGTAAAAAACTTAATCTAGATTTACATCTCATTTGAAAATTCCTGATCATATTATTTTCTAAAAGTTTAAATAAAAAAGTAATCACTTATACAAAGAAACCTCTGCTCAATATTGATATAGAAAATATAATTAAAAATTGTTAAGATAAACAAGACTTAAGTGCTGATATTAATCAAACTTAGGAAGTGAGACTACAGCTTATTCTATGTTTATGAACTACAGCAGGAATTTAGTAGGAAAAAAATAATCTAGTTTTTCTAACCCAGATTTTAAATAAGCCTTTATTATTTAGACTCTGTACTACTGTGCCAAATTTACATAGAATCTGCTGTAAAGTTAAGGGTTGGAAATATTAAAGTCAAGTTTCACACTCCCTACTAATTACTGCCTGTCTCTACCCATATCTAAGTTTATAATTTGATGATTAATAATTTGGCCTTGGTAAACTTGCTGTTAACCTAAATTGGAGATTAATTATTAATGCTAAGACTAGAAAATATAAGTAAAATTTATCCAACAGGTGTTGTTCTCAAAGATGTTAATTGGGAAGTTAAACCAGGCGATCGTATTGGTTTAGTAGGTGTTAATGGGGCGGGAAAATCAACTCAATTAAAAATTATTACTGGGGAAATAGAACCTACAGCAGGCGAAATAATTCGTCCGGCAAATTTACATATTTCTTACCTAAATCAAGAATTTGAAGTAGACCCTAACCGCACTGTTAGGGAAGAATTTTGGCAGGTATTTGCAGAGGCTAACCAAACTCACGAATCTCTGCAAAAAGTACAGCGAGAAATGGAAACTTCTACTCCAGAAAAGTTAGATGAACTTATTCATAAATTAGACCGTTTACAACGACAATTTGAAGCTTTAAATGGTTATGCTTTAGATGCAGAAATTGAGAAAATTTTACCAGAAATGGGTTTTGAAGCAGACGATGGCGATCGCCTAGTTAGTGCTTTTAGTGGAGGCTGGCAAATGCGCATGAGTTTGGGAAAAATTCTGCTGCAAAATCCAGATATCTTACTATTAGACGAACCGACAAACCATCTTGATTTAGAAACAATTGAATGGTTAGAAGATTACTTGAAAAAATTAACAACTCCCATGGTAATAGTTTCCCATGACCGGGAATTTCTTGACCGCCTCTGCACTCAAACTGTGGAAACAGAGCGAGGAGTTTCTACTACTTATTTAGGTAATTATTCAGCTTATTTACAACAAAAATTAGAAAATCAAGCTGCACAACTTACGACCTACGAACGACAACAAAAAGAAATAGAAAAGCAACAAGCTTTTGTCGAACGTTTTCGTGCTAGTGCCACTCGTAGTACCCAAGCTAAAAGTAGGGAAAAACAATTAGAAAAAATAGAGGTTATCGCAGCACCAACGGCAGGATTAAAAACTTTAAGTTTTAAATTTCCCCCAGCTCCAAGGAGTGGTAGAGAAGTCGTAACAATTAAAGATTTAGTTCATACTTATGACGATAAAATTCTCTTTTTAGGAGCAAATTTAGAAGTAGAAAGAGGAGATAGAATTGCCTTTTTAGGGCCTAACGGTTGTGGTAAATCTACCATATTGCGGATGATTATGGGATTAGAATCGCCCACAGAAGGTACAGTCAATTTAGGCAAACATAATGTTATTCCTAGTTATTTTGAACAAAACCAAGCAGAAGCTTTAAATTTAACCAAAACAGTTATGGAAACTATCCATGATGAAGTGCCAGATTGGAAAAATGAAGAAGTAAGAACTTTGCTTGGTAATTTCTTATTTAGTGGCGATACGGTATTCAAAAAAGTAGTGGCTCTGAGTGGAGGAGAAAAAGCACGTTTAGCTTTAGCAAAAATGTTGCTGAAACCAGGTAACTTTATGTTATTAGATGAGCCGACAAACCATCTAGATATTCCAGCTAAAGAAATGTTGGAATCAGCACTACAAAATTATGATGGAACTGTAATTATTGTTTCCCACGACCGTTATTTTATTTCTCAAGTTGCTAATAAAATTGTAGAAATTCGCGATGGTGAATTTCATACTTATTTGGGAGATTATCATTACTATCTTGATAAACTTGAGGAAGCAAGAGAAGCAGAAAGGTTAGCTAAAATTGCTGCTGAAAAAGCTGCTAAAAAAGCTGAAAAGGCTGCCAAGAAAAAACAAAAAGAGAAAGAAAAGGCTGCTAGCAAGCGCAAATAATTTTTGAAGTTTTATCTCTAACAATTTTTTGAGTTTACCATTTTTGCTTCCCCAGTTAGTTAATGTAATTCATCAGGATGAAAAGCTTAATATTATTATTCAATTCAATCTTTCGGTAAGATGTTAATCATGTCTATCGTCGTTCGTCTAGAAAAAACAGTTTTGCTCGCAAGTTTCATCGTATTATTTGGCAGTTTGCAGCCGATGGTTAAAGCATTTGAACGTCAAATTTATCTTGCAAATGATGAGTTAGTAGCGCAAAATTCTGCCCCGGTTGCAGCAGAATTACAGGAGATTTTGCCAAAAATTCAACAACAAACCCAAGTACCTATTTTACTGCCTAGCAAATTGTTAATTACAGGTACGGATAATAAGATTCATGTAGATGGTAAAGGTACAAGTGTCGGCTATGAAATAACTTTAGCTTTTGAACCAAATTGTACAGCTAATGCTTGTTCAATTGGTTATATAAGTGCAGAAAAAGGGGGCAAACCTTTAGAAGATGAATTTAGTAGACAAGTAAGTTTAGTACAAGATATTAAAGGATATTTTCGACCCTTCACTTGTGGTGCATCTTGTGCGCCTCCTATAATTGGGTGGGAGTACAAAGGAGTATTTTATCGCATGGCTTTTAAAGGAGTCGGTCAAAGTCCAGAAATTGAGGGAGAAAATTTAGCAAAAATGGCTAATTCTGCCATTGAAGCCGGGGCAAGATAGTTGCTTTTTATGATAAAAAGTATTAGATATAACTATTATTGATTCAGGCGATCGCCTCAAATTAAAAAGAGCAATCGCCTAAATTTTTCCTACTATTTACCAATACCAAGCGGAGCATTCCGTAGGAAATCGCCCGTACAGGAGGGATGGAAATTATAGAAGAAATAAGAAATAAGGGGAATAATTATCTGATATTTTTCGGCCCTTGTCGACTCCAAATCCTCAAATTTTGATCTTTATAGTTAATTAGCGAAACGGAAATTCAATCAATCACAACTGGAGATTATATTACTTATATTGAGACAATTTTATCAAAGGATGATTGCCATTGAATAATTGATGAAGCTCTTCAAATGTTTCACCCAAAATCTTAAATCAGAAAAGTTGTTAGAGATTGCTTTGCTATTATAGTTTCGTTACCTGAATTATCAGTTTACAAATTATTGAAGATGCAACTAAATTATCTTCTAGTTATTCAAAAGTAATAGCAAGTTTTAAATAACACTAACTTTTCGCATAAAAAGCTCTCGTTCCTTTCGCATTAATTGCCTCTCCCAATCTATTTAACCCATGCACATAAGCAGCAGTTCGCATTGAAATAGATAACTCTTGAGATATTTGCCAAATATGCTCCGTTTCTGTGACTATTTTTTCTTTTAATCGTTGATTAACCTCATCCACAGTCCAATATAAACCACTCCGATTTTGCACCCATTCAAAATAACTTACAGTCACCCCACCAGCATTAATCAAAATATCAGGAAATACATGAATTCCTCGCTCTTCTAAAACTACATCTGCGGCAGAAGTAGTCGGACCATTTGCTGCTTCAAAGATAAATTTTGCCTGAATATTTTTGACATTTTCCTCAGTAATTTGATTCTCCAAAGCAGCAGGAATTAAAATATCAACATCCAAAGCTAAAAGTTCTTCATTCGTTAAAATGTTATGCTCAACAATATTACAAAGAGTACCCTGACAATAAACAGCTTGAATACCCTTATTAGACTCTTTATATTGTCGAATACTCGGAATATCTAACCCCTGTCGAGAATAAATACCACCCTGAGAATCACTAACAGCAACCACCTTATAACCAGCTTTACAAAGTAATTCTGCCAAAACCGCTCCTACATTACCAAATCCTTGTACTGCTACTGTAGTTGTTTGTGGGATATATTCAAATTTCGGCATGATAGTTTCAATGGCAAAAAAAGCACCCATTGCCGTTGCCGTACTTCTCCCCAAACTACCACCAATAGTAACAGGTTTACCTGTAATAACTGCCGGACTTAACTGCCTTTTAATAATACTATATTCATCCATCATCCAACCCATAATCATAGGGTTAGTGTACATATCAGGTGCAGGAATATCCATATCAGGACCGATAAAATCAGCTATCGCGTCAATATATCCTCTACTTAAGCGTTCTAACTCCATCCGAGATAATTCTTTAGGATTAACAGTAATTCCACCCTTTGCTCCACCAAAAGGTAAACTCACAACTGCACATTTAAAAGTCATCCAAAAAGCTAAAGATTTTACCTCATCAATAGACACATTAGGATGATAACGAATACCACCTTTTGTTGGTCCTCTAGTATCATCATAACGAACTCGATAACCTTGAAAAACTCGTAAAGAACCATCATCCATACGGACTGGAATTGAAACAATTAAACTAGCTTTAGGATATTTCAGGCGTTCTTTTGTATCTTCTGAAAGAGATACATATTTTAATGCTCTTTCTAACCTACGACTAGCATCAGCAAATAAAGAATCTGACATAAATACCTATTTCTATTCAGACAATATGTTGGTATTTAGATCATAAGTCTCTTGATTCACTCTAATGATTAAGAAAAATAAAGTGTAGGAGTAGGTAGTCAGTAGCCACTAGTAATTAGGAGAATATTTTGGCTGTTCCTAAATGATTTAGGAGGTAAATTTTTACAGTTATATAGTATTTGTTATAGCAGTTTTCAACCTGGTGAGGTACACAAATGATCCCCCGCGCATCCCCCTTTGTAAGGGGGACTTCCAGTTCCCCCCGCACATCCCCCTCCCGTCCCCCTTGGGAATCCCCCTCCTGTCCCCCTGAGAAAGGGGGAGGCCAAAGGATGCTTCGCTTTTGAAGGAAGGGAAGCCAGAGGATGCTGCGCTTTTTGTTCAACGGGGGTTAGGGGGGATCGAAAGAACTGTACCTCACGCTTACTGGGAAATGCTATATTTGAGTAACTCAGTATTAATAATACCAAATTGATAAATGTTTCCTACAAATATTATCAATCTTGGGTGTCGGGTGTGGGGTGTCGGGTTTGGTTAAATCATAGGAAAAAAAATAAAAAAGCTGGTTATCAAAGGGATAAAGTCAAAACACTTTATTAATTAGTTAATAGTTGAAGTTTGAGCAAGCATCACATTCTTTTTTTTATTGGTATAAGTAGGTAGGCAAAATTCAACACATACATAATAGATTGATAAGTAATATATATATAGGAATCCGCCCATAGGTTGCGGGTAATTAAAAAGTTGAAACTCCCACCTATTCCCTGTTCCCTATTCCCTGTTCCCTAGCGCGTAGCGCGTAGCGCTATAAATAACAATGGAGGAGTCAGGAGAGAAGAGCCGAATGAAAATCAGAAAGTTTTTTTTATCACTAATTATCCCGAAATGATATAATAATATATTTTTTTTTAATTTCCTCTACTCCCAGTTTTCCACACACCCTAAACACCTCCACTTTCTCTACCATTACTATGCGCCATTACCGCATTCTCTATGTCACAAAACACCGACTCCCCTAACTAACTCCTCAGTTAAAATCAACTTTAATTATCACCAAATACTAATAAATATCTCTATAAATTAAAATTTAACAACCGTTTTATAAGAGTTTCCAGCTAATTATCGGAGATGTTTAATAGAATTCTTGATGATGAGTCAAATACCTCATTGTGGGAATTCCTGGCGGTCATTAGGAAAAAAAATATAAGATATAACTAATCACCCTCTCTTCTCTAATTTATGGTAGAAGTTCTCGCAGCGTTGTCTGCATCAGCAGCAGCAGGTATCAGAATAGCCCTACCTCTACTTGTAATAGGTTTATTGCAAAATGATTTGTGGTCGAAAGTTCCTCTTCTTTCCCTCATTTCTCCTCAAGTAGTAGTAGGAGTTTTAGTCAGTTGGTCCTTATTTGAGATATTGGCCTCAAAACAGTTATTAGGCCAACGCATTCTGAATCTAGTCCAACTATTACTCAGTCCTATAGTAGGGACAATTATGAGTATGGCGATCGCTGAAGCTACTCAGTTAGAAGGGTGGTTAATTATACTCATTGGAGTTGTGGGAGGTCTACTTGCCTTAGTGCTACAACTAGTTCAGGTTGGGTGGTTTTATCGGTGGCGTGGTTTGCCTGTTTGGATGCTGTTATCTCAAGACATTCTCTGCATTTGCCTAGTAATTTTTGCTTTCGACGCACCGCAACAGGGAGGATTAATTGCTTTACTATTACTATGGCTAGCTATTCGTAGTTATCAAGATTGGTATCGATGGTACAAAGGACACGGTAGTGGTTAACACTATAGCAATTCCCATACTTGTGAGTTGTGGGGTACGCTCATTCGTTTGTTTGAGGAAACAGGAAACAGGAAACAGAGAATAAAAAGACAATAAAAATAACTGTCTCTCACAAGCTTCAGAAACGCTATATTTCATATTCATCAAATAATGTAGAGTCGTAGACTCACAAACCTAAAAGTCTGCAATAGATTTTTTTTTCTAGGGTGTGTCATCTCCTCCGTCTTCCCACACTTCCCAAACTTCCCCCTCTCTACTTAACAAAACAAGGCGATAGTGTCCTCTTACAGAGATACAACAGTCATAGTGATTAATTGAAAAAAGGGGCATCGCCAGATGCCAAACGCCCCTTTTTTAGAGCAAACCAGCAAAATGCAAAGGGCCATAACCAGTAATTAACTCCAACAACAAAGCCATAAAACCAAGCATAGCCAATCGTCCATTCCAGACTTCTGCTGTTGTAGTCAAACCCCACTGCCATCGTTCTTGGGGATACATTTTCACCATTTTTTTCATCTGGATAGCAGTAGAAAAAGGACGACTGGGAGTATCTAAAGCTTCAACAACCAAATCTGCTAAATCATTGATAAATACTGGGTGGGTATTCAGAGCAGGTACTCGGTAAAAATTACTAATTCCAGATTCTTCTGCCACCTCACGATATTCCATATCAATTTCTTGAAGAGTCTCAATATGTTCGGAAACAAAGCTAATAGGAACAACTAGCAAATCCTTTACCCCACTATCTGCCAGTTCTTGAATAGCCTCTTCTGTATAAGGTTTTAACCATTCAACTGGGCCAACTCGACTTTGATAGGCTAAGGTATGAGAATTAGAACGATTTAGAACTTTCATTATTCTATCTACACAGTCCTCAATTTCTGCTTGATAGGGATCTCCAGCTTCTTCAACATAACTTACAGGTACACCATGAGCGCTGAAGAAGATATTTACTTCCTCTGGGTTTGGACAATGGTCTAATTCTTGAGCAATTAATTCTGCCATTGCCTGAATGTATCCTGGTCGGTGGTACCAAGAAGGGATAACAGTGTAATCAATTTCCTGGAGTTCTGGGTCTTTTTCCCACAGTTTATCAAGGAGCCGGAAACTAGAACCACTTGTGCTAATAGAATATTGAGGATAAAGTGGCAGGATGACTAACTTTTCTATTTGGTCGCGCTTAATTCTGGTGAGTGCTTCTTCTGTAAAAGGATGCCAGTAACGCATTCCTATATAAGGTTGAGCTGCTAGTCCTTTTTGTTCTAACTGTTTTTGGATTGCCAGAGCTTGCTGTTCGGTAATCGATCTTAATGGAGAACCTCCCCCAATTTCCTTATAATTTTCTTGAGACTTTTGAAAACGGAGAGTAGAAATTAGCCATGCCAAAGGTTTCTGCAACCAAGGAAAAGGCAGGCGAATAATTTCTGGGTCAGAAAATAAATTAAATAAAAAAGGGCGGACATCTTCTAGTTGTTCTGGGCCACCCAAATTAAGTAGTAAAACTCCAACACGACTCATTGTATTTACCAGGCTCCAATTTTAATATTTGTTACTAAATTTAACATAATTCTATTTTCTGAAAAATATATAGTCAACTGTTGGCTAAAATATGTCTAATGACTAATTGACATGACAGCAATAACCTAATTAATAGTAAGGTATTAACTCTATATTAAAAAATTTTAACACTCTTGACTTTTGCATAGTGTCTTTTGACTAATTAATACCATGGCAACAATTTTAAGAGACTGGAGCTACAGATATCAATGGTTATATGACGGTATTTCCCGTTTAGCAGCTCTGAGTGTAGGGGGAGAAAGTCGCTTTCGCCAACTAGCTTTACAAGGTTTAACCATTGACCCAGATAGTAAGATACTTGACCTATGTTGTGGTAGTGGTCAAGCTACTAATTTTCTGGTTAAATACTCTCAAAATGTTACAGGATTAGATGCTTCACCACTTTCGATTCAAAGAGCAAAAGAAAATGTGCCTTCTGCTGAATATGTTGAGGGATTTGCTGAGGATATGCCATTTTCAAATAATCAATTTGATTTAGTACATACTAGCGCTGCTTTGCATGAGATGAATCCAGAACAGTTAAGGCAAATTTTAGCAGAAGTTTACCGCATTCTCAAGCCAGGAGGTATTTTTACTTTTGTAGATTTTCATCATCCGACAAATCCTTTATTTTGGCCTGGGTTAGCAATGTTTTTATGGTTATTTGAAACAGAAACTGCTTGGAATTTAATTAACACAGATATGTTGAATTTATTAAAGCAAGTAGGGTTTAATTTGATAAATTCTGAGTCTTATCAACCTGATTTATATGCTGGTGGGAGCCTACAAGTAGTTCAAGTTAAAAAGTAAATAAATGGTCTGGCAAAAATTAATTCACATATTCAAAAAAAAATGTATGCTATGAAAATAAAATCTAAATCGATAAGCTGATCGGATTAATTATCAACCTAAATCCAGAGATGATAAATTTGTGAAAAATAATAGTTATTATGGTGATTTTTATCAACTTAGAGATAGATATAAATATATATGTTAGTGCAATAAAATGAAATATATTGGCAAAATATTGCTTTCTGAAACAGATACAATTATTCATCAATGGATTGAAGCTGTAAGTCAGGATTGTCAAATTCAAAGTGCTGTTAAATTAACTTATAACTCAGTCCGCGACTGCCTGCCAAAAATTATAGAAGCCATCGCCACTCTACTAGGTGAATCCTTAACTGACCAACCTAAAAAAAAGGAAAAAACAGTTTAGACCATGGTTTAGTTAGAGCAGAACAAGGTTATGATGTGGTAGAAATAATGGGAGAGTTTCTCGTTTTACGCAAAATTATTTTTGCTATATTGAAGCCACATTTACTATCTGGTTCTCTAGGTAAAATACTAGAAGTAGTTGAGACAATTAATAACAATTAATAGTAGATTAGATGAAGTAATTTATATTTCCTGAGAAACTTATGTAGAAAGACCATTGCAAGAACTAGAACAAGTACAAAGTCAAGTGCTATTACCTAATCAAGAATTAACTCGCCTAGCCCAAACACAAAAAGATAATCTTTCCCACTTAAGCCACGAACTTAAAAATCCTATTAATGCAATGATGGGTTTTTCTTCTTTTTTATTACAAAGACAGCAACAAATTTATCAAAGAGAAGATACCTCTCTTGACTTGGAGCTAATAGAAAAGGTAATAAAAAACGGGCGAAATTTAATGCAACTGATTAACAATGCACTGGAAATATCTCCCCATGAATCAGGACAAGTTCAGCTAAACTTAATTACCACAAAATTTAGCTATCTAATTAAAGGGGTTATAGAAACTTTAGAGTATTTAGCCTATGAGAAAAATTTAGAACTTAACTTATAGTCGATTACGACCACGCTCCTGAAGCAGTAATAACTAACCCATTAAAATTACAAGAAATTATTACAAATATTCTCAGTAATGCTATTCGTTATACTGATTCAGGAACAGTTAAAATTAGTTGTCAAGTCAAGTATTTGAAAATGAGCAATGGCTACTCCTTGTTCCTGATACTGGTAAGGGAATTGCTCCGGAAGACCACGAGCGGATTTTTGAGCCTTATGTTTGCTCTAACTCACTAGACAATTACTGTTCAGAAAGCACTGGTTTAGGATTAGCTATTGTTTCTGAGTTAGTTAAACTTCTCCAAGGCAAAATTCAGTTAATCTCAAAAGTGGGAGAGGGTTCAACTTTTGTTGTGAGTTTTCCAATTAGTTATTGACGAAGCTAGAGTTGTTGATTTAAAAATTAATAATTAACAATTACCGAAAAATTCTGGGTATGCGCCTCCCATTTTAAGGGGATAAAAAAAGAGAATATTCCAAATTTAAAGCCTCCTGATTGCAGAGGTACTGATAACTGATAACTTTTAACTATTAACTGATAACTGAAATTACCTTCTAAATTAATATGACTAATACACCAATTACTAACAACCGTTGGCAATTTTGGATTGACCGTGGAGGTACATTTACAGACATAGTTGCTAAGTCTCCTGACGGTAAAATTATTATTCATAAATTATTATCAGAAAATCCAGAACGCTACCCTGATGCACCAGTTCAAGGAATTAGAGAAATATTAGGAATTTCTCAAAATGAACCTATACCTTCACAAGAAATAGAAGTAATTAAAATGGGTACTACTGTAGCGACAAATGCTTTATTAGAAAGGAAAGGCGATCGCACAGTTTTAGTTATTAATAATGGTTTTAAAGATGCTCTAAGAATTGGTTATCAAAACCGCCCTAATATTTTTGCCAGGCAAATTATTTTGCCGGAAATGCTCTATGAAAAAGTCATCGAAGTTGAGTCACGTTATACAGCTAAAGGGGAAGAAATAATTCCACTTCAAACAACAAAATTAATTCCTAAACTTGAAACAGCATACAAGGAAGGAATTAGAAGTTGTGCTATTGTTTTAATGCACGGTTATCGCTATCCGAAGCACGAACAAAAAATCAAGGAAATTGCTCAAGAAATTGGATTTACTCAAATATCTGTTTCCCACGAGGTTAGTCCTTTAATGAAATTAGTTGGTCGGGGAGATACTACTGTAGTTGATGCTTATTTATCACCGATTTTACGGCGATATGTTAATCAAGTTAGTAGTTATTTAGAATCCTCTGAAAATTCGGGGAAAGACAATAAGATTTTTCAGCAAAATTCCTGCT
>JAAUYJ010065367.1_pt1 | contig 19024 bp, 16 predicted proteins | sample 7278031 | NCBI WGS metagenome assembly JAAUYJ01 (sample SAMN14350222, study PRJNA611818) | marine sediment metagenome | isolation source: surface marine sediment (1.8m) | place: French Polynesia: Moorea | collected 2018-08 | reverse complement strand
CGTCACGTCGCCGCCGTAGCACTTCGCGGTGACGTCCTTGCGCAGAGCGCTCACCGTCTCGCGCGCGATCACCTTGCCGCCGATCGCGGCCTGAATCGCGATCTTGAAGAGCTGGCGCGGGATCAGCTCCTTGAGTCGCACGCAGAGCGCGCGGCCGCGCGGCTCGGACTGGCTGCGGTGCACGACCATGGACAGCGAGTCGACCGGCTCGGCGTTGACCAGGATCGAGACCTTGACCAGGTCGCCCTCGCGGTAGCCGTCGATCTGGTAGTCGAAGCTGGCGTAGCCGCGCGACACCGACTTCAGGCGGTCGTAGAAGTCGAACACCACCTCGTTGAGCGGCAGGCTGTAGACCACCATGGCCCGGTTGCCGGCGTAGGTCAGCTCGATCTGCTCGCCGCGCCGGTCCTCGCAGAGCTTCAGCACCGCGCCGAGGTAGTCGTCGGGCACGAAGATGGTGGCCTTGATCCAGGGCTCCTCGATCGACTTGATCTGCACGGGATCGGGCATGTCGGTCGGGTTGTGCAGCTCGATGGTCTCGCCCTTGGTCAGGTGGATGCGATAGACCACGCTCGGCGCCGTCGTGATCAGGTCGAGATCGAACTCGCGCTCGAGCCGCTCCTGCACGATCTCCAGGTGCAGCAAGCCCAGAAATCCGCAGCGGAAACCGAAGCCCAAGGCGGGCGAGGTCTCGGGCTCGTAGTGGAAGCTCGAATCGTTGAGCGCCAGCTTGGCCAGCGCCTCGCGCAGCTCCTCGTAGTTCGCCGCGTCGGCCGGAAAGAGGCCGCAGAAGACCACCGGCACCGAGGGGTGGAAGCCGGGCAGCGGCTCGGTTGTCGCGCGCTTCTCCTCGGTGATGGTGTCGCCGACCCGGCAGTCGGCGACGCTCTTGATGCTGGCCGTCAGGTAGCCGATCTGGCCGGGCCCGAGCTCGCCGACCTTGGTCATCTTGGGCGTGAAGACGCCGACCTGGTCGATCAGGTGCCCTGCGCCGGTGCCCATCATCTTGATCCGCATGCCTGCCTTGAGGCGGCCGTCGAGCACCCGCACCAGGGTGATCACGCCGAGGTAGGCGTCGTACCAGCTGTCGACCAGGAGCGCCTTGAGCGGCGCCGCGGCATCGCCGCCGGGCGGCGGCGGCAGGCGCTTGACCAGCGCCTCGAGGACCTCGGGCACGCCCTTGCCGGTCTTGGCCGAGATCTCGATCGCCTCGCTGGCGTCGAGGCCGATGACGTCCTCGATCTGCTGGCGGATCCGCTCGGGCTCGGCGGCCGGCAAGTCGATCTTGTTGAGCGCGATGACCACCTCGTGGTCGTGGTCGATGGCCTGGTAGACGTTGGCCAGGGTCTGCGCCTCGACGCCCTGGGAGGCGTCGACCAGCAGCAACGAGCCCTCGCAGGCCGAGAGGCTGCGGCTCACCTCGTAGGAGAAGTCGACGTGGCCCGGCGTATCGATCAGGTTGAGCTCGTAGGTCTCGCCGTCCTCGGCCTTGTAGGTCAGGCGCACGGTCTGGGCCTTGATGGTGATGCCGCGCTCGCGCTCGAGCTCCATGGAGTCGAGCACCTGCTGCTTCATCTCCCGGTCGCTCAGGCCGCCGCAATGCTGGATCAGCCGGTCGGCCAGGGTCGACTTGCCGTGGTCGATATGGGCGATGATGGCGAAGTTGCGGATCTGCGCGCGGTCGGTCATGAGGTTTCTTCGGGATGCGGGAAAGCCGGTCGGGCCGGCAGGAAGATAGGGCCGGTGACGGCCTGGCGCAACGCCTCTGGGGAGCGGGCCGGGCCGCGCGGCAGCGCCCGAAACCCGGCGAATCTGCTAGAAATGGTGCCATGCCGCAGCCCGACCGAGAAGCCGATCTCTTGCGCCTGATCGCCTCCGATCCCTGGCGCATGGCCTGCCTGGAGGCCGTGGCGGCGTTGGGGCTGCCGGACTGCTGGATCGGCGCCGGTTTCGTGCGCACGCCGGTCTGGGACCGGCTGCACGGCCACGCCGCGCCGACGCCCTTGCCGGACATCGACGTCATCTACCACCGCCCCGGCGACGGGCCGGCCGAGGAGGCGGCCGCGGAGGCGGCCCTGGCCGCGCGCCTGCCAGGGGAGCCCTGGTCGGTGCGCAACCAGGCGCGCATGCACCTGCGCAACGGCGACCAGCCCTATCGGGACACCGCCGACGCTCTGACCCACTGGCTGGAGACGCCGACCGCCGTCGCCGTGAGGCTCGATCCGGGCGCGGGGCTGCAGCTCCTGGCGCCGCTCGGCCTGGACGACCTCTTCGCCATGGTGATCCGGCCGACGCCGCACGCCAGGGCCCGGCGCCTGGCGGCCTACCGGGCCCGCCTGGCGGCCAAGGACTGGCGAGCCCGTTGGCCCAAGTGCCGGGTCATGCTTTGCGAAATGTAAATCGCCGAAACGGCTTGCGGCCCAGTTTGGAAGTGATCCAAGGCCCGCCCAAGTGCGTAACAACAGATGCGTTGGAACGGGCCTCCGGGTTCGGCCTGACGCGGTGCTGTGCTGCCAGCCCGATCGGACACTGCCGCATGTCGGTGCACGCTTGGTCTGGCACTTGGTATCGGCCGACGCCTTGACCCTCCGTTGGGCCAAGGCCGATGCCAACCCCCGCACAACTGGGCCCGCGCCCTCTAGAGGGCCGCGGGCTCTTTTTTCCGGTGCGGGCACGGCGCCGCAGCTCAGCCCCTGAGGGTGCCCCCCGTGGCCTTCTCGACTTGCGCCACGATCTTGGCCGAGACGGCCTCGATTTCATCGTCGGTCATGGTGCGCTGGACGGGCTGCAGGGTAACGGCGATGGCGAGCGATTTCTTGTCCGCCGCGCCCAGGCCCTCGCCCTCGTAGGCGTCGAACAGCCGGACCTCGGTGATCAGCTCCTTGTCCGCGCCCTTGGCCGCGCGCACCAGCTTCTCGGCCGGCAGGTCGCGCTCGACCAGGAAGGCGAAGTCGCGCTCGACCGGCTGGAAGGGCGACAGGCGCAGCGCGGGCTTGGCCTTGCCGTCCTTGGCGCGCGGCTCCGGCACGCGCTCCAGGAAGACCTCGAAGGCGGCCGCCGGCGGCTTCAGGCCGAGCCGCTTCAGCACGCGCGGATGCACCTCGCCGAACTGCGCCAGCACGTTCGGCCCGAGCCGGAGCACGCCCGAGCGCCCGGGGTGGTACCAGCCCGGCGCGTCCGTCGTGACCTGCAGCTTGTCGACCGGCGCGCCGCAGGCGATCAGCACCGCCTCGGCGTCGGCCTTGGCGTCGAAGACGTCGACCGGCCGCGCTTCGCCCGCCCAGTGGCGCGGCTGGCTGAGCCCGGCGCGGACGCCCGCCGCGATCTCGACCTGACCTTCCGGCGTATCGCCCGCGTAGTGAGGCCCGACCTCGAAGATCGCGACGTCGCCGAAGCCGCGGTCGGCGTTGCGCGCCGCGGCCTCGACCAGGGTCGGCAAGACCGAGGGCCGCATGACGTCGAGGTCGCTGCTGATCGGGTTGACCAGGCGCAGCGCCTCGGGCACGCCGCCGAACAGGGCCGCGGCCTTCTCGGCCACGAAGGAGAAAGTGACCGCCTCGTTCATGCCGCGCCAGGCGAGCGCGGTGCGCGCGGCCGAGTGGCGCCGCTGGCGCGTCGAGAGCGCGGGCAGGGGCAGGGTGGTGTCGAGCGTGAGCGAGGTCTGCGGCAGATGCTCGAAGCCGTGGATGCGCAGCACCTCCTCGACCAAGCAGGCCTCGCCCTCGATGTCGGGGCGCCAGCCCGGCACGCGGCAGGTCAGGACCTCGCTCTCGATCTCCTTGCCGTTGCGCATCTCGGTGACCAGGCCGCTCTCCACCTGGAAGCCGAGGTCGGTCAAGATGCGCGCCTGTTCCTCGGCCGGCACGTAAACCCCGCCCAGCTGCGCCACGCGCCGCACCCGCAAGTCGATGTCGCGCGCCGCATCGGGTACCTCGCCGGCGCTGGTCACGGCGCTGACCTCGCCGCCGCAGAGCTCTTGCACGAGACGCGCCGCGACCTCGGTGCCCCAGACCGCCGAGGCCGGATCGAGGCCGCGCTCGAAGCGGTAGCGGGCGTCGGAGATGATGCCGAGCCGGCGCCCGGTCGCGGCGACGCGCACCGGGTCGAACAACGCCACCTCGAGGAAGACGTTGGTGGTCGACTCGGTGACGCCCGACAGCTCGCCGCCCATGACGCCGCCGATGCCCTGCGGGCCGGTCTCGTCGGCGATCACCACCATCTCCTCGTCGAGCGTGTAGCTCTTGCCGTCGAGCGCCAGGATCTCCTCGCCCGCCCGCGCCATGCGCATGGTGAGATCGCCTTCGATCTTGTCGGCGTCGAAGACGTGCAGCGGTCGGCCCAGGTCGAAGGTCACGAAGTTGGTGATGTCCACCAGCGCCGAGATCGGCCGTAGCCCGATCGCGCGCAGCCGGTCCTGCAGCCACTTGGGCGAGGGGCCGTTCTTGACGCCGCGGAAGGTGCGGCCGGCGACGAAGGGGCAGGCCGCCTGCACATCCGCCGGCAAATCGCGCAGCCAGCGCGTCGGACTCTCGAAGCTGCCGGCGACGCCGGCCCGGTCGAACGGCTTGAGCTTGCCCATCCCGGCGGCGGCCAGGTCGCGCGCGATGCCGTGCACGCCGAGGCAGTCGCCGCGGTTGGGCGTGACGCCGATGTCGATCACCGGATCGTCGAGGCCCAGGACTTGGGCGAAGGGCCGGCCGACCTCGGCGTCGTCGGGCAGATCGATGATGCCCTCGTGCTCGTCCGACAGGCCCATCTCGCGCTCCGAGACCAGCATGCCGTTCGATTCCTGGCCGCGGATCACGCCGGGCTTGAGCGTCATGTCGGTGCCCGGGATGTAGCTGCCGGCGGCCGCAAAGACGCCCTTCATGCCGGTGCGCGCGTTGGGCGCGCCGCAGACCACCTGCACTTCTTCCTTGCCGGTATCGACGATGCAGACGCTGAGCCGGTCGGCGTCGGGGTGCTGCCGCGCCTCCTTGACGTAGGCCACGGTGAAGGACGCCAGCTCCTTTGCACGGTCTTCGACGCTCTCGAGCTCGAGGCCGATCATGGTGAGCTTGTCGGTGATCGCCTCGAGCGGAGCCTCGGTCTCGAGGTGCGTCTTGAGCCAGCTGAGCGAGAACTTCATCGCTAGAGCCCCCGCACCAGGCTCGGCGCCTCGATCGGCACGAAGCCGTAATGCCGCAGCCAGCGCACGTCCGAGTCGTAGAAGGTGCGCAGGTCCGGGATGCCGTACTTCAACATGGCGATGCGCTCGATGCCCATGCCGAAGGCATAGCCCTGGTAGCGCTCGGGATCGACGCCGCAGTTGGCCAGCACCTTGGGATGCACCATGCCGCAGCCGAGGATCTCCAGCCAGTCGCCGCCGGCGCCGATCTTGAGCTGGCCGCCTTCGCGCGAGCAGCCGATGTCGACCTCCGCCGAGGGCTCGGTGAAGGGGAAGTAGCTTGGACGGAAGCGCACCGGCAGATCGTCGACCCCGAAGATCGCGCGGCAGAACTCGACCAGCGTGCCCTTGAGGTGGCCCATGTGGGTCGACTCGTCGACCACCAGGCCTTCGAGCTGATGGAACATGGGCGAGTGGGTGGCGTCGGAATCGGCGCGGAAGGTGCGGCCCGGCACGACGATGCGCATCGGCGGCTTCTCGCGCTGCATGTAGCGGATCTGCACCGGCGAGGTGTGGGTGCGCAGCACCAGGCGGCTGCCGTCCTCGCGCTCGGGCAGATAGAAAGTGTCGTGCTCCTGCCGCGCCGGGTGCTCGGGCGGGATGTTGAGCGCCTCGAAGTTATGGAAGTCGTCCTCGATGTGCGGCCCGGTCGCGACCGAGAAGCCCATCTCGCCGAAGATCGCCACCATCTCCTCGATGGTCTGGCTGATCGGATGGATGCGGCCGATCTCGCCCGGCCGGGCCGGCAGCGAGACGTCGACGCGCTCGTCCTGCAAGCGCGCCTCCAGCTCGACGTCGGCCAGCTCCTCGCGGCGCGCCTCGATCGCCTCGGCGATCTGGTCCTTCAGCTGGTTCAGCTTCTGCCCGGCGTCGCGGCGCTCCTCCGGCGGCAGGCCGCCGAGGCCCTTGACCAGCTGGGTCACCTTGCCCTTCTTGCCGAGCGCGCCGACGCGCACCTGCTCCAGCGCCTTGAGGTCGCCGGCGGCGGCGACCTCGGTCGTGAGCGAGCTCTTCAGTGCCTCGATATTGTCCATCTCTGCCCTCACTGGCGGCTTCGGTGCGGCGCCTCGTTCCGGCGCGACAGCCTGTCCGTCCGAGGGGCCGTGACCGGCGCCCGGGTCAGCCCTCGGCGAGGGCCGCCTGCGCCTGATCGACGATGGTCTTAAAGGCCGCCGGCTCGCGGATCGCCAGGTCCGACAGGACCTTGCGGTCGATTTCGATGCCGGCGCGCTTGATGCCGTTGATGAACTGCGAATAGGTCAGGCCGTGCTCGCGAACCCCGGCGTTGATGCGCTGGATCCACAGCGCCCGGAAGTTCCGCTTGCGCGCCCGCCGGTCGCGGTAGGCGTACTGCAGCCCCTTCTCGGCCCGGTTCTGGGCGATGCGCACGGCGGTGCTGGCGCGGCCGCGGTAGCCCTTGGCGAGCTTCAAGACCTTCTTGTGACGGGCGTGATTGGTCACGCCCCGCTTGACACGTGCCATGGGGAGCCCTCCTGGTTCAGGCGTACGGCAGGAAGTAGCGCTTGACGATCTTGGCGTCGGAAGCCGACATGATCGACGTGCCGCGCGCGTTGCGCTTCATCTTCTGCGGCCTTTTGCGCATGCCGTGGCGCTTGAGGGCTTGGTTCATCCGCACCTTGCCGGTGGCGGTGAGGCGGAACCGCTTCTTGGCGCCGCTCTTGGATTTGAGCTTGGGCATTTTTCGTCCTTTCGAGAAAGGGACCGCGTGCGGTCCCAATATGGCCTTGCTGGGCGGCCGGGCATGCCCTAGTCGGGCCCGGCGCGCGCCTGTTCCGGAAGGCGCAGGTTATAGCGGCGGCGCCCGGCCATGGCAAGCGCTGCCGGGCGGCCTCAAAGCTCGGATTTTCCCCGGAAATCCGCCCGCGGCGGCTACTTCGGCGCCATCACCATGGTCATCTGGCGGCCTTCCATCTTGGGAAATTGCTCGACCTTGGCGAGCTCGTCCAGGTCGCCGCGGACCCGCTCGAGCACCTTCATCCCAAGATCCTGGTGCGCCATTTCCCGGCCGCGGAAGCGCATGGTCACCTTGACCTTGTCGCCCTCGCCGATGAAGCGCTGAATCGAGCGCATCTTGACGTCGTAGTCGTGGACGTCGATGTTCGGGCGCATCTTGATCTCTTTGATCTCGATGGTCTTCTGCTTCTTGCGCGCCTCGTTCTTGCGCTTCTGCTCTTCGTACTTGAACTTGCCGAAATCGAGCACCTTGCAGACCGGCGGGTCGGCATGGGGCGAAACCTCGACCAGATCGAGATTGGCCGAATAGGCGGCTTCCAGGGCTTGTTCCAGTGAAACGACTCCGACGTTGTCGCCGGCGGCGTCGATCAGCCGTATTTGTGCAGCGTCGATCGCCTCGTTGACGCGCGGCCCCTCGCGGGACGGGGTCAAGTCAAATGGTGGCCTCGGTATGGCCTTACCTCCTACGTCCTATGGATCTTGCGGTGGCGGTGCGCGCCGCGTCGACCTGCCGCGTCAATGCGCGGCTCCCTGCCCCTGTGGCGGCTCCGCCTCGGTCAAAAGTTTAGCGGTTGCCTCTGAGAGCGCAAGAACCTCTTGCTGCTTGCCGCCTAGGCGGCGCAGCGCGACGGTCTGCTCCTCGGCTTCGCGGCGGCCGACCACGGCCAGCACGGGCACCTTGGCGTGTAAATGCTCGCGCACCTTGTAATTGATCTTCTCGTTGCGCAGGTCGGTCTCGACCCTGAGGCCCGCCTTGGCGAGTTGCCGGCGTACCTCCTCGGCGTAGGCGTCGGCGTCCGAGGTGATGGTCGCGACCACGACTTGGACCGGCGCCAGCCACAGCGGGAAGCGGCCCGCGTGGTTCTCGATCAGGATTGCCAGGAAGCGCTCGAAGGAGCCGAGGATCGCCCGGTGCAGCATGACCGGCCGATGCTTGGCGCCGTCCTCGGCGATGTAGCTGGCGTCGAGCCGCTCGGGCAGCACGAAGTCGACCTGCAGCGTGCCGCACTGCCAGTCGCGGCCGATCGCGTCGCGCAGCACGAACTCGAGCTTGGGCCCGTAGAAGGCGCCCTCGCCAGGATTCAGGCTGTAGGTCAGCCCGGTCGCGTCGACCGCCTCTATTAGCGCCGCCTCGGCGCGGTCCCAGACCTCGTCCTCGCCGGCGCGCACCTCCGGCCGGTCGGCGAACTTGACCACCACGTCCTCGAAGCCGAGGTCGCGGTAGATCGACATCAGCAGGTCGCAGAAGATCACCGATTCGCTGGTGATCTGCTCGTTGGTGCAAAAGATGTGCGCGTCGTCTTGTGTGAAGGCGCGCACGCGCATCAGCCCGTGCAGCGCGCCCGAGGGTTCGTTTCGGTGACAGGAGCCGAACTCCGCCATGCGCAGCGGCAGGTCGCGGTAGCTGACGATGCCCTGCTTGAAGATCTGCACGTGGCAGGGGCAGTTCATCGGCTTGACCGCGAGCGTGCGGTCCTCGCTCTCCGCGATGAACATGTGCTCGCGGAACTTCTCCCAATGGCCCGAGGCTTCCCACAGCGCGCGGTCGACCAGTTGCGGCGTCTTGACCTCGACGTAGCCGCCGGCCTCCAGGCGCCGGCGCATGTAGGCCTCGACCGTGCGATAGAGCGTCCAGCCCTTGGGATGCCAGAAGGCGCTGCCGACGGCCTCGTCCTGGATGTGGAACAGGCCCATCTCGCGGCCGAGCCGGCGGTGGTCGCGCTTCTCGGCCTCCTCCAGCATGTGCAGGTGGGCCTTGAGCTGCTTCTCGGTCTCCCAGCAGGTGCCGGTGATGCGCTGCAGCTGCTCGTTGCGCTGATCGCCGCGCCAATAGGCGCCCGAGACCTTCATCAGCTTGAAGGCCTTGCCGAGCTTGCCGGTCGAGGGCAGGTGGGGGCCGATGCAGAGGTCGAGCCAGTCGCCCTGGCGGTAAAGCGTGATGACCTCGTCCTCGGGCAGGGTCTCGATGTGCTGCGCCTTGTACTTCTCGCCCTGATCCATGAAGAAGCGGATCGCGTCGTGCCGGTCCCAGACCTCGCGCTCGATCGGCAGGTCGCGGTCGACGATCTCGCGCATGCGCGCTTCGATCGTGCCCAGGTCGTCGGGCGTGAAAGGCTCCTTGCGGGCGAAGTCGTAGTAGAAGCCGGTCTCGGTGGCCGGGCCGAAGGTGACCTGGGTGCCGGGATAGAGCTCCTGCACGGCCTGGGCCATGACGTGCGCGCAGTCGTGGCGCAAGAGCTCGAGCGCGTCGGGATGGCCGCGCGTGACGATCTCGACGGCGGCGTCGCGCTCGACCCTGCGGGCCAGGTCCAGGAGCGCGCCGTCGACTTTGAAGGCGAGTGCGTCCTTAGCCAGGCGCGGCCCGATCGACGCGGCGATCTCGGCGCCGGAGACCGGACCGTCGAACTGGCGCTGCGAGCCGTCCGGCAAGGTGACGACGATGCCGGCGGCGGCGCTCTTTTCCTCTGCGAGCTGGTTCATATCGCGGCGAACTCTAGGGTGAACGGAGATACTGTCAAGGACACGGGAGTCAAGGATGCGCGGGGGCGCTTAAGGTCCGGTTAAGCATAAGCGCGGCGGGCGCCGCTTCACAGTCCTGCCCGACGCCCCCGTCACGCCGAAGCCATCGCCGGCTGGCGCAGAGAGCGGGCGCGCAGGATCTCGCGGTAGACCCCGAGCGTTCCGGCGCACATGCGGTCCTTGGAGAAGTTGTGCCTGACGTTGTCGATGGCCTGCCTGGCCAGGCGGGCGCGCGCATCGGGATCGAGCGACAGGGCCCGGCGCAGGGCCGCCGCCAGGGCGCCGGCGTCGCCGGGCGGGAACAGGAAGCCGGTGCGCTCCGGTATCAGCTGCTCGGGCGCGCCGCCGTGGTCGCTCACAACGACGGGACGGCCCATGGCCTGCGCTTCGCTGACCACGCGCCCGAAGCCCTCGGGGTCGGTCGAGGCCGAGACGACAACGTCCGCCAGCATGTAGGCGGCGGGCATGTCGTCGCAGTGATCGAGCACCATGGTCCGGCTCTCCAGCCCGAGGGCGACGATCTTGCGCTCCAGCTCCTGGCGGTAGCCGCTGCGCGCCGGGTCGTGGCCCACCAGGATGCAGTGCAAGTCGACGTCGCCGAGCTTGGTCAACGCCTCGAGCAGCAGCGTGTGGCCTTTCCAGCGGGTCAGGCGGCCCGGCAGCATGACCAGCGGCACGCCGTCCGGCAGGCGCCAGCGCGTGGCGAGGGCGATCACCCGCTCGGCGCTGACCTTGCCCGGGTCGAAGCGCGCCAGATCGACGCCGCGTTGGATGACCCGGATGAGATTCGGATCGACGCCGTAGGTCTCGCGGATGTGCTGGGCGATGAAGTGAGAGATCGCGATCACCCGCTCGCCCTTGGTCATGATCGCGTTGTAGCGCCGCTTGACGGGGCCGCCGAAGTTGTAGGTGCCGTGGAAGGTGGTGACGAAGGGGCAGCCCGTACGCTTGGCCGCGGCCGCCGCGCTCCAGGCCGGTGCGCGCGAGCGCGCGTGCAGGATCTCGACGCCGTGTTCCTCGATCAGCTTGACCAGTCGGCCGACGTTGCGCCGCATGACAAAAGGGTTCTTGGAGGCCATCGGCAGCTTGACGTGCAGCGCGCCGGCGCGCGCGAGCTCGTGCTCCATCGGACCGCCCTCGGAGGCGACGATCGCCGTGCCGCCGGCTTTGACCAGGGCCTCGGCCACGTCGACCGCGCCACGCTCGGCGCCGCCCGCGACCAGCCCGGGCAGCACCTGGAGCACGACGGGATGTCCGCCGCTCTGCGGCCTGTCCTGCGCGCTGGCCTCGGGGAGTCCGATCATGTAAAGGTCCGAACGATGCCTGACAGCGATCTGCCTTCGGAGCCGGAACCGCGCACACTATCGCGCGCGGACGGCACGACCATCGCCTACCACAAGTCGCCGGGACGTGCACCCGGGATCGTCTTCCTGGGCGGCTTCATGTCGGACATGACCGGCACCAAGGCGACCGCATTGGAGGCCTACGCACAGTCTCGGCGGCAGGCTTTCCTACGCTTCGACTACCGCGGCCACGGGCGATCCTCCGGCGCCTTCACCGACGGCACCATCGGGCTCTGGGCCGAGGACGCCATCGCCGCGCTCGACGAGCTGACCGAGGGGCCGCAGATCCTGGTCGGCTCCTCGATGGGCGGTTGGATCATGCTGCTGACCGCCCTGGCCCGGCCCGACCGCTTGGCGGGCCTGGTCGGCATCGCGCCGGCGCCCGACTTCACCGAGGACCTGATGTGGCAGCGCTACCCGCCCGAGGTCCGCGCCGAGATCGAGGAGAAGGGCGTCTACCGGGAGCCCTCCGAGTACAGCGAGGAGCCCTACACCATCACGCGGGACCTGATCCATGACGGCCGCAAGCGTCTGCTGCTGCGCGAGCGCATCGCGGTCACCTGTCCGATCCGGCTGATCCACGGCACCGCCGACGACGCGGTGCCCTGGCAGACCTCGCTCAGGATCATGGAGCAGGTCGAATCGCAGGACCTCGAGGTCACCCTGGTGAAGGACGGCGACCACCGCCTGTCCGAGCCGCACGACCTGAAGCGGCTCGAGGCGGTGATCGAGGGGCTCATCGAGCGGGTGTCGTAGCGGCTGCAGAACTGCGGTGCGTCCTTCGAGACGCCGCCTCCGGCGGCTCCTCAGGATGAGGAAGACCCAGAATGGCACGAAGAAAGGTCCTCATCCTGAGGAGCCCGCGATAGCGGGCGTCTCGAAGGACGCAGGATCGTCGTCCAGCGACTTGCGGATTCACTCAGAAGAATCGGCCAACAGCGCCTGCAGCCCCGTCCGGTAGTCCGGATAGGCCAGCGTCACCCCCAGCTCCTCCTTGATGCGCCGGTTCGAGACCCGCTTGTTGTCGCGGTAGAAGCTGCGGCCCATGGGGCTGAGCTCGGCCTGATCGAAGGGAATCAGGGGCGGCGGCGCGACGCCCAACAGCTCGCAGGCGTAGGCGATGACCTCGGCCGGCGGCGCCGCCGCGTCGTCGCAGAGATTGTAAGCCGCCCCGGGATTCGGTTTGGCCATCGAAGCCTCGAGCACGGACGCGATGTCCTCGACGTGGATCCGGCTGAACACCTGGCCCGGCTTGTCGATGCGCTGGGCGCGGCCGGCGCGCACCGTGTCGAGCGCGCTACGCCCCGGCCCGTAGATGCCGGCCAGGCGGAACAGGTGCACCGGCAGTCCCTCGAGTGCGAGCCAGGCGCGCTCGGCCGCCACCCGGCGCTCGCCGCGCGATCCGGTCGGCTCGAGCGTCGAGTCCTCGTCGACCCAGCCGCCGTCGCGGTCGCCGTAGACTCCGGTGGTCGAGAGATAGCCGACCCACGCCAGGTTTCGGCAGGCGGAGATGTCGGCGCCGTGCTGGTCGATCACGGGATCGCCGGCCTCGTCGGGCGGCACCGACGACAGCAGATGGGTCGCGCCTTCGAGCGCCGCGGCCGCGTCGTCGAGCGGCCGGCCGCGGTCGAACAGGAGAGCTTCGATGCCTTCGTCCCGAAGCGCGGCGGCGCGCTCGGGCGTGCGCGTGGTGCCGGCGATGCGCCAGCCGAGCGCCTGCAGGCGCGCGGCCAAGGCCCGGGCGCTGAAGCCGAGCCCGAAGCAGAACAGGCGCGGCGGCGTCTCACTGTCGCGCTTGCTGTCGCTGTCTCTTGTTTCAGCCATCCGGCCTCGCTTGATCGCGGCACGCGAAAGCGCGACTTTAGGTTCGGCCATAGCGAGGAACAAGGCATGCGAAAATGGGCGATCGCGTTGCTCGGCGCTTGCGCTACGGGTGTCGGCGCGCCCGAGGCGCAAGTCTACGAGTCGATCGATCACGCCGAGGAATACCGCGCCTGCATGACGCTGGCCCGCCGCGCGCCGAAGGAGGCCGTCGAGAGCGCCATGGCCTGGGAGGACAGCGGCGGCGGGCACGCGGCGCAGCATTGCATGGCGGTGGCGCTTCTCGGTTTGGAGCAGTACGAGGCGGCGGCCCGCCGTTTCGAGGAGCTGGCCGACGACATGGAGCACCGGCCGCCGAGACTGCGCGCCGAGGTCTTCGCCCAGGCCGGCCAGGCCTGGATGCTGGCGGACGACATGGAGCAGGCGCACAGCGCGCAGACCGCCGCGCTGGTCTTCGACCCGAAGAACCCGGAGCTCTGGATCGACCGGGCGCTGACCCTCGCGCTGGCCGAGAACTATTGGGAGGCGATCGACGACCTCAACGAAGCGGAGACCCTGGCGCCCAATCGGCCGGACATTCTCGTATTCCGGGCCAGCGCCTACCGTTTCGTCGACGCCCTGGACCTGGCCTTGGAGGACGTCAAGCGCGGCCTGGAACTGGATCCGGTCAACCCCGACGGCCTGCTCGAGCGCGGCATCATCCGCCGCCTGCAGGGCGACGAGGCCGGCGCGCGCGAGGACTGGCTGCGCGTGGTCAACGTCGCCGACGGCACCCCCGCCGCCGACTCTGCTCGCGAGAACCTGGCGCAGTTGGACGTGAAGGTGGAGTGACTAAGACCGAAAGCTATCGCCACTCAAAAATCCAGATCCGCGTAGTGCGGCGGCGGCGGGGCGCCGGCGATGTGGTCGGCGAGCAGAGGGCGCATGGAGGGCCGTGACTTGACGCGGGCGTACCAGTCCTTGGTCTCGGGCTTGTCCTCCCAGGGCACGTCGCCCAGGTAGTCGACCACCGAGAGCTGCGCCGCGGCCGAGATGTCGGCGATCGAGAAGCTGTCGCCGGCGAGCCAACGGCGCCTTTCGCTGAGCCAGGCGATGTAGTCGAGGTGGTAGCCGATGTTGCCGTGCGCCGCGCGGATCGCCGCCGAGTCCGGATTGCCGAGGCGCAGGAAGCGCTTCATGATCTTCTCCTCGACCAAAGGTTCGGTCACCTCCTCGGCCATCTTGAAGTCGAACCAGAGCGACAGGCGCCGCGCCTCGGCGCGGTCGAGCGGGGTCTCGCCGATCAACGGCGGCGTGGCATAGACCTCGTCCAGATACTCGGTGATGACCTGCTGGCCCGGCAGGGTGGTGCCGTCCTCCTCGACCAGCACCGGGATCTCCCCGGACGGGCTCAGGCGCAGGAAGGCCTCGCGCCGCTCCCAGGTCTTCTCCGACTTGAGCTGGACCTGCAGGCCCTTCTCCCACAGGAGGATGCGGATCTTGCGGCTGCCCGTGTCGATCGGAAGGTGATAGAGGAGGCGCATGGCCGCGGACTATAGCCGCGCCGGCCGGTGGGATGAAAGGCGCGCCGCGCGCCGGCCGCCATGTCGCGGCTGACGCCCGGAAGCCGCTCAGGCGACGAACTTGGCCAGCTTGATCCCGACGTCGACCACGGTGCCGAGGATCTTCATCGCCTTGATGAAGTCCTTCTGCACCTCGATCGTGTCCTTGATGTCGCGCACGCCCTCACGCAGCGCCTCGGCGGTGGCCTCCAAGGCCAGGCCGAGCGCCTCCAACTGGCTGCGGTGCAGGATCGCCTGGGAGTCCTCGAGCCGGTTGATCGAGCGCGCGAAACGCCGAATGTCCTGACGCGTGGTGAAGAGCGCGCTGACCCGCTGGCTTTCGAATTTGGGCCGCACGCGGCGCAAGCGCTTGAGGGGCTTGTCGCCGGCGAGCACGAGATCCTCGTCGTGCGCCAGGGCGACGATGCGCTCGGCGCCGTCGAGGATCGCCGCGCCGTCCGCGGCCTTGAGCGTCGCCTTGTCCAGGAGCTCGTCCAGCGTCTTCAGCTCCTGGATCAGTCCGTCGTTGATGTCCTTGTTCTCGTCCAGGGCGGCGACGATATCTTCGAGGCGCTCCTTGCGCCTCTCGAAGCGGTCCTTCTGAGCGCCCTTCAGGGGCGGGTCGAAGTCGCCGGGGCCCTTGTCTTTGATGGCTTTCCAGACCTTCTGGAAATCCGCCGTCAGCTCTTCGAAGGTGAGCGGCTTGTCGGTCGCTCCGTTCGACATGACAGGTCCCCCCTCAGCGCGTTTTCAGGTTGAGCCGCACGGCGGTCGCAAGCGCCCTAGATGCCGACCAAGGGGCGCAGGGCCTGGAAGATCGCCTCGAACTCCGCCGCTTCGTTGATCAGATCCTTGATCTCGAAACGGCCTTCGTAGACGCCCCGCAGCTTCTCGCGGAACGACTTGGCGGCCGCCTCGACCTCTTCGACCGCCTTCAGCTGGTCGCTGGGCGGCGCGAGGATCAGCCGGTTGCGCGAGGCGGCCCAGGCTTCCTGTGCGGCGGCGTTGCCGATCTCGAAGCGGCGGTAGGGCAGGACGACGTAGGTCTCCAACTGCTTGCGCTCGATCTCCTCGAGCCGGCTCTTGGTCTCCGCGGTCAGCCGGCTCAGCAGCAGCTCCTGGAGCGCCATGGCCCGGAACAGCGTCTCGCGCCGGGCCTCGAGCTCGTCTTTGACGTCCTCGGCGGCCTTGATGCCGATGGCGAGGTTGGCCGCCGCCGTGCCCGCGCCCGCCACCAGGTCGCCGAGTCCGGCATCGCCCGCCAGCGTGTCGGTCAGCTCGCCCAGCTTGCCGCCGATCTTGCCGATGTTCGACTTCGCCTGGTTCTTGAAATCCTCGCTGGCCGAGCCCAAGGCGCCGAGCTGAACGAAATAGGTCCGAAACACCGCGACCTGTTGGCGCAAGGCACGATAGGTCGCGATCGACTCTTCGTTCTCGCGGCGCTTCTTTTCCAGGTCGGCCGCCGCGGCGTCGCCCTCTTCGGCCCGGCAGCGCGCCGGGTCGGCCTCGGCGTCGCAGGTGGCGGCCGCGCGGGCGAACTCCCGGTAGGACCGCAACATGGTCTCCGAACCCGCCTCGACTTCGGCCTTGGCGCCGAGCTGCAGCGCGGCGTCAAGCGCCTTCGCGTAAGTGACCCCGGCTCTGCTCAGCGGCGCGACGTCCGGGGCCGAGCAGGCGGCGAGGGCCAGAATGACAAGCAAACCGGCGGCCGGGAAGGCCGGCCGGCGCATCGACATGACCATGAGTCAGCCCCCCTGGCTCAGGACCCGTGGAATCGGCGATGGGACGGCGTCAACGACGCCGCCCAACACCTTCAGCTTGCCATTTTGGCTGCTGCGGAACTAGGCCGGGCGGGCCCGGATCGGAAAAGGTCACAAGCTTGCCACAGGGCCCACGGGGCCCGCGCGCCACCTAGGAGGGGTCCACCACCACGACGCCAGCGGTCGCCAGGGCGTCGAAGGTCGTGCCCGGCACGAAGTTGACGCCGCTGAGCTCGATGGTGCCGCCCGGGTGGGTGACCAGGATGTCCGTATCGCCGCCGCCGACCTCGGAGATATTCCAGTCCGCATCGAAGTCGAGGTCTGCGGCCTGGAAGCCGGCAGCGCCGTTCGCATCCTCGACGTCGGGGTCGGCATCCAGGATGTCCGACAGCCTGAGATTGATGGTGTCCACGGTCGGGTCGAAATCGTCGATTACGTCGACGCCCTCGAAGTCGTTCGAGGGATCGAACCAGAACTGATCGCCCTCGGTTCCGCCTTGCAGCAGATCGTCGTCGCTGCCGCCGAACAGGATGTCCTCGCCCGCGCCGCCAACGAGGATGTCTTCGCCGTTGCCGCCGAAGAGCGTATCGTTGCCGCCACGGCCCTGCACGAGGTCGTCGATGTTGCTGCCAGGCAGGTTGTCGTCCACACCGTCCGAGCCGTCGACGAAGCCCTCGAGGCCGAGCGCGCCGAGGAGGACCAACTCCACGAAGCTATCGGTTGCGGCTCCGAATTCGACGCCCTCGACCTGGATGGTGCCGCCGGGATGGGTGATCAAGAGGTCGTCGTCGATGCCGATCCCGGAGAGAGTCCAATCGACGTCGGCGTCGAAGTCTAGGGCGGGATCGAGCGCGCCGTTCGCGCCGACGATATCCGGATCCGCTCGATAGACATCCGCAGCATTGAGGACGATTCGGTCGATGGTGACTTCGAAGTCCTTGATGACGTCGACTCCCTCCTCGCCGTTCGAAGGATCGAAGCGGAACTCGTCTGCGTCGCCGCCGCCGGTCAGGTGATCGTTGCCGCTGCCGCCGATGAGGTCGTCTTCGCCCGAGCCGCCGTAGAGGCTGTCATCGCCGTTCCCGCCGAGCAAGACGTCGTCGCCGCCGCGGCCTTCCAGCTTGTCGTTGCCGTCACGGCCCTGGACGAGATCGTCTTTCCACCTGCCGCGCAGGTGATCGTCGCCACTGTCGCCATCGACCAGGCCCTTGACCTGGAGCGCCCCGAGCAGGGCGCCGAAGGTCAGGCCCTCGCTGAAGGCCAGCCCCTTGATCTCGATCGTCCCGCCCGGATGCACGACGACGACGTCGCCGCTGTCGGATTCGGTCAGCCGCCAGTCCGAGCTCGGATCCAGGTCACTCAGGTCGAGAGCGCTTTCGTCGCCGCTCGCGCCCACCACGTTCGGCCCGGCGCGGAAGATGTCGGCCGCGTTGAGGACGATCTTGTCCTTGGTCGGATCGAGATCCTTAATGACGTCGTCGCCCTCGTTGGGATTGGAGGGGTCGAAAACGAACTTGTCGGCGCCACGCCCGCCTTTGAGGTGGTCATCGCCGCTGCCGCCTTTGAGGATATCGTTGCCCCAGCCGCCGAAGATCTTGTCGCCGCCATCGCCGCCCTTCAGCCGGTCGCGGCCGAAGCCGCCGAAGATGGCATCGGGCTCGTCGCCGCCGCGGCCGCGGCCGCCGAACAGGCCTGAGAAGATCAGCTTCGAGCCGCTGGGGGCCGTGACCTCGAAACCACCGAGCAGACGGCCGAAGAATCCGGAAAAGAAGGGCATGGGTCCGACGCCTCCGTCTTGGACATTGTTATTCCATTACGGCAGGTACGAACGTCGGGACGGAACGGATCACTCCGTTTCGCCGACTCCACGATCGGGCAGACCTCGGGTTCTAGCGGTAGAGCCGCCACAAGCTCAGGATCACCGCCGCGTTGCCGAGCACGATCGAGATGATCATGAAGGAGAGCAGGATATAGCGGTGCAGGTTGGCCTCATCGGACGACTTCACCGCCCGGATGTCTTTGAACACGCTGGAGAAATACTGAGCGATGCTGCGCAGCTTGGCGCGCTCCGTGTTCTGCCAGAACTGGTAGAGCACCAGCGTATAGATGGCGCCGATGGAGATCAGGAAGATGCTGCCGACCACGATCCGCACGAAGAGCGTGTTGTTGGAGATGTAGTCGGCCATGACGATCAGGCCGGCGAAGACCAGCAGGGTCACGCCCAGGGTCTTCCACTGCTGCGCCTTGGCGAACAGCAATATCCGGGTCGACTCCTCGTAGAGAAGCCGCAGCTCGGCGTGCGTCGCCTCGTCGAGCTCCGAGGTGACGACATCCGGCGCTTCGGCGTCCTGTGCTGACAATTCGCGGTCTCCCCTTGCCGGAAGCCGTGCAACCCGATTCCGGCTGATCAGCGCAACCTCTATAACCAAATCCTTTATCTGCCGTTAACCAAGGTTCTCAGCGCGCCGCCGGCCGGCGCACGCGCAGCATGCGGTTGCCGCCGCGCTGGAACTCGTAGGGCACCTCGGGAGTATCGGCCTCGTAGCCGGCCCGGCGCAGGCCGGCGACCACCGCACCCAGATGCGCCGAGGGCGCGCCGTCGCCGTCGAGCAGAGGAAATACCCGGACGTCGCGGCCGACCCGGCTCATCTCCTCGATCGCCTCGAGGTGGAAGCCGGCGTCGAGCTGGGCGCTGTAGGTGAACAGGAAGTGCGAGCAGAGCACCAAGTCGAAACGGCCGTCCGGGAAAGCGAGCGCGGGCAGGGCGTCCGGGCGGTAGCGGCCGGCCCCGCGGCCCGCCGGGTAGTCCTCCAAGAAGCGCGCCATGGCGGCCAGGCGTCGGCGCTCCATCTCTTCGGGCGAGGCGAGCGAGGTCCAGACGAAGCGCGCGCGATCGCG
>JAAUYJ010118968.1_pt1 | contig 19033 bp, 10 predicted proteins | sample 7278031 | NCBI WGS metagenome assembly JAAUYJ01 (sample SAMN14350222, study PRJNA611818) | marine sediment metagenome | isolation source: surface marine sediment (1.8m) | place: French Polynesia: Moorea | collected 2018-08 | reverse complement strand
CTTACTTTTCCTACTATAATTTCTTTGGCTTACTTCTTCTTGGTTCGTCTGTGGTTCAAGTTGAAAACCAGAAAGACCGAAATTTTTTTTTTTAATTGTATCAATTTTTAGTAAATTTGTCTTTAGCCAGATTAACATTTTGGTAGCTACGTGCAGTACTGTACTATAAGGAACGCATCTTGCACCTGTCTGGACATTGCGTACTGCATTCCGATGGATGGGCATGTGACGCCTCGATCCTATTCCGGAAAGAGGAATGCAGCTCAGACCCCAAATGGAATAGACGGAGGCGCATTAATACACGTGTACGAGTACGTCTTCCTTCCTTCCTCTTCCTTCCGCGTCCACGTTAATAAAGATCACATCTTATTCCCCTCATCATGCAGATCGAGGGCGGCGGCATCTCGCGATCTATCTACATACATAGCACACTGTCTCACGAATGTACCCCCGTTCATAAAAAAGTACCGTAGCACACCGCAAGGCGTGAATATACCTGGCAGTGCGGTACCCGGGAGACACATATCCGCATTCGATTTTGTCTCCAACGTAGATCGCATCGCAGAGAAGCGTCATTCAATCCCATGCAATTCTCAATCTCACCTGTCCCTGTTGCTTCCCTTCTTCTCGCTCCTGAGTATGACCCTCACGCAGTCTAGGCATCCCTTGGCGGCGGCGTTGTGCAGCGCGTAGTCGCACTCTTCCCCTCCTCCCTCCTCGCCGCCGCCGCCGCCGCCGCCGCCGCCGCCGCGGTCGCGGTCGCCGCGGTCAAAGCGCGGGTCGGATGATGAGGGCGAAGGGAGCAGGTCAGGCTCGCTGGAAAAGACACAACAGGGGTATTTTTTTTTAAAAAAAGGAGGTGTATTGTTGTAGTAGAAGTATCTAACAATATTTCATCTCATCATTCTACCGTAGAACGATCTCATCATCTTGACCTATCCTAGACAAACAGGCCCGCGGGAGGAGGCGCCAACACAATAAGGGCATTCAGGATGAATGCCACCACCATCATCTTTGAGGATCATTGCTACTGACTTGAGTATGCAGGCAATGCAGCTCTACGCAAGATGGTAGAGGAGAACCTTGAAAAGACGTATCCTCTGGCGATTCCCCGGATTCGGAAAAGCAGCAACATATTGTTTATGGCCCACTCTGTTGTCCTCGGTCTCACCCAAGGTACAAGGCATATTTGTCCTTCTCCGCCATCACTTATCGACTCTTTTGGTCTGACGTGTTTAATTAAATGTATTTTGCCTTTAGTTACTTCGTTTCTTCCGACTTTGGCAAGTCCAAAACGAGACTTTGAAGGTCCGAGTGCTTTGTCAGAATGGCAAAAGGCGAAGAATCTTGATGACGTGGCCGCAGATACTTTTTCCAGCTTTGAAGGCTGGTTGCTTTTGCCAATTGGCAGTAATACTTCCTCCTTGTCGCCAAAAGCCAAAATTGCGGTCCTTTGTCATCAACGACCACGGCGCGGTCGGCGTCTGGTGCGGTGGCCAAAACACAGAGCGAACGGCGTTTCGCACTTCGAATTAGCGGAATTTTTCCGCCCTCGCTTCCTCGTTTCCGTGTAACCTGAACGCACTGCCTCCCCGGTCGTTCAGTTCAATTGTGCCCCCCTCCCTCCTCCGCCCTTCAGAGGCCGAAAATGTGCTTCCATTACGTTACGTTTCGCGGAAAAAAAGGAAAGAGGGAGAGGCAGGGCAGACGATAAAAATCCGTGGCACGTAAAGTTATTTCTGCCTCATTTGCCGGACGATTTAGACAATGTCAAACGTGCGGTTTCGTCCCTTTTTTGCCGTTGGAAAGAAAAAATAAAAGTTTTTTGCCTACGAAATTCTCCACGTTCTGCTAAAGCGCTGGTTGGCATTTTGGTGCTCCACATGACTTGCGAAACAGGAAGGAATACCTGGCTAGTCCAGATTCCCCCTTTCATTCGATCTGTTACTTCCTCAAAGTCATACAGCGGGCGGAAAAGATTCTTGGAAAAGTACTCAGGGTTTTTTTGTCACTCATTACCTCCTCCTGCCCGCACTGACTCCAGGAAACGAGGAGAGGCGCCGGTCGAACTCTGGGTGATGGCGACACCCCACACTATCGGCCTCCTCCTCCCAGGATGGAATGTGGGGAGGCGATCGCGGCGGCGGCGGACCAAGGCCCTCTATATCGGACATGGACCTGCAGGTGGCAGGGTGCACCTGGTGTTGCAGGTGCGAGGGGCCCCTGCAGCTTCCGCCGCCGAAGTTCCCGGAGAGAAGCTCTTGCTCGGAGACATACTGTGGCTTGTTGCCATTCAGGTGCTGATGCTGTTGTTGTCGGTTGGTGTAATGCCTCTCGTGTCTACTCCCACTGCCGCCGCCGTTGTGTTCAGTGTCTTTACTCCGTCTCTTCTTGGTTTTGCCGCTGGTGGAGGAGGAGCTTCTGCTCCCACCGTGCCCAGCAGCAGCAGGATGGTCGCCGGAGGAGGAACGGTGCTGGTGTTGGTGAGAGCGGTGCCGATGCCTGTGACTATGGCTGTGAGTATGCTGGTGGTGGTGGTGGCCGTTGTGGTGATGCGGCGGTCCTTCGCCGTGGTGGTGGTGTCTCGCCCCCTTGTGGTGGTGGTGGTGGTCGAGGGAGGCGTGGTGGCTGACAACACCTTGGTGGTACACTTGAAGATGAGCCCTCCTCGAATGGCGGCGAGGGAAGGACACAGCGGCGGACGATGCCGGTGACTGATCCAGGGCTGACACAGACTCCATCATCCTTCGATTCCCTCCCTTCCTTCTTTCCCTTCTACCTCTGACTTACGGGCCCATTAACCCAGGTAATAACACCTCTTTTTCCGCCTTCCTCCGTTTTCTCACACCCCTTCCTTTTCCTGCAATTTTATCTCACTTGCACGATCGCCACTACCACCCGCCGCCGAAGCCGACGCGGACGGACGTGGAAGGTTTTTGGTTCCATCGATGCTGGGAAAAGAAGAGAGGAGGGGAAAGGGGGCGATGGCAGCGATCCGAAAAAAGACAGTCTTTTCCTTTCCTCTCTTTTCCCTCCTCGCTGGCTCGCCGGGTGGTTACTGCCACTGCAACCAATTACGCACTGTGGCGATTCTCACAGCTTATGGCGGGGGAGGGGGAGGGCCGGCGAGGATTTCCTAATACACTTTCCGTCACAGCCCGGCCCCTCCTCCTCCTCCTCCTCCCCCCCTTGCTTCCCAAGCGAACTCTCCCAGTTTTGGAGGGCCCGATGACAAGAAGGAGAGGATGGAGGGGATAAGGGATGTCCTCCTCCTGATGATACCCCTCCCTCCCCTGGCGGCGGCGGCGACGACGACGCACGCGCGTCCTCTTGCGCACTTTTGGACCCTTTCGTCTCGGCGTCGCTGGCGTCGCTGGCGTCTCTCTGGTGTCGCACCATCCAAAACCGAGTCTCGTCACCGAGAGGCACAAAAAGGGGACCAAGCCGCGCGCGATCGCCGCCGCCGCCGCGTATGGCGCCACCGCAACCACTTTGCCTCCCCCCTCCCCCAGATGCACTGGACGAAACCAGGCGGAGAGATGGATTCGGCGAACGATGATCGCGCTGCAGTTACCACTTCTACTGTACTGTACATGTGGGACTTGAAAGCAGCTTGGTTCCAGTCCTTTTCCGTGAGTTCCTTGCTCCCCCCCTGAATTTCCCAGCTGCTGTTCCTACCGTTTACCTATGGTTCCCTTTCGCTTTTCCACCCTGCTGTGGACTATCCATTCCTTCCCTCCCACGTATTAGGAAAACAAAACGGTTTGAGCTGTGGTATACAAAATGATATTATAAGTAAGTGGCCGAGGATACCATGTCAAATCATCAAAGCATATAAAATATTTCATGTCCGTACTGTAGAGTCGCATTACAGATTGCTGGGTGGCTTCGTAGGTGCGTCAACGTGCGTACGCAGCGACGCGCGTATATACGCAACGGACGCGGGAGGTGGCCCCTCCCCTCTTTCCCCTGATCCTCCACTTCGGAGAAAAAGCGAGAGCGCACGTGAGGAACAGGAGGGAAAGGGGAAAGAGGGGAAAACGTCCAAAGCGGAGCTGGAGGAGAAAGATCCCTAGCCCTCTCCTCTTCCATTGCGTCCGGTCCAATGGCTGCTTCGATCGTTCTGTTCCATGGCGACGAGGGAAGCAGTCCCCCCTCCTCCTTCATTTCTCTTTTCGCTGCTGTACCTACTCACGCCCCTCTCCCGAGCTCCCCTTTTTCCGGGCGATAACCAGCCAGGCATTAAAGTGGTACAAATGAGATAATGGAAAACTTATACTTTATGAATCGACTTTTCCCCCTTTGAGAGGGAGGAGGCGATGCCTGCCTGCCGCGGGCGGTTCAATTTTGGATGCGGGGGAAAATAGGTAGGCAGGCCTACGCCTATATATTCGCAAAAAAAGTCGAGGAAAAAGGGAATCCGATTAGAACCCCCACTTTTCCCTTCTTCTTCTTTTGGAAACCTGGTGCTCCCCCTTTCACGCATGAGAAGAGCTACTGCCACCACCACCGTGTACTGCAAGAAGGGAAGGAGGGAAGGAGGCATTTCACTTTCGATGAGGAGGGGGAGGGGAGGAAGGGGGGAAACTTTGGTGGTCATTCTTTGCCCCCGCTTTCCGCCCACAAAAGTCGACCGAGAGGATTGCCAAAAAAAGAACACCTTTAATTAATTTGGATGCGCATGAAGCACTTTTTCTTTTTGTACTCCACACGTGCAGCGAAACTCGTCTGATTCTATTGTACAATATCGCGGGCTTGAAAAGGGCCGATGTCTCCATGTGCAAGGGCGGACTGGAGGAGTCACTCTTGTCTGAAGGCACTTTCCGTTCCCAACAGCAGGATATATTCACGCGTCTGTCAATCTGCCGCGTTCGTTCGACGCATTCGACATAAGGAGCGGGGACAACACAACAATGTCGTCGTGTGGTTTCTCTTCCCCTCCTCTCACACCCCCACTCGAGTCTTTTTTCGCGCCGTCCGCTTTCCAACAACCTGTAAGTAACTGTACTATTCCCTCTCTCGCCCCCTCCACATGCCTTCTCCTCTTCCTCCTTCTCCTTCACCTTGGCTTGGTTGTGCGTAAAGCAAGATATTCAAGTGGGGAAGAAAGAAGAGGGCCTATGGTGAGAAAGTTCTGTTGCAAAGGGAAGGAAAGTGTTGAAATTTGTAGCCCCTATTTTTTATTTTTTTACGAAAACAACAGAATAAAGATGGAAACGCAAGGGGAAAATTCATTCTTCCTTTTCTTGGCTCCTCCTCTTCATTCGCAGTTGTTGCACACAGACGGAGAAATTCTCCCATCGCAAATTCCTCTTCTGTCTCCATCTCCACCCTCCCTCTTTCCGTAGTCCCGGGCTTGTAATTTGGCATGTTTCTCCTGAAAATTTTCTCCCATTCTCCGTTTCCTCCCCTCTTTTCTCCTTTTCCCGTTTTTGGCAAAATTCACTCTCCCTCCCCCCTTTTCCCACCCTTTCCACTCTTCTTCCCCTTCTCGAGACGTCGCGTCGCATGCGTGGCTGGAGAAGCACAATGCACCCTTCCTCACTTCGCCCCCGCCCCACTCCACTCAGGGTTCGTTTGCGTTTGTTTTGTGGCACTAGGAGCGTCAATGCAGTGCAAAGTCAGAAAGCGAATTCCCATTGTACAAAAGTCGAGAAGACAAAAAAAGGGAAAAGCGGTTCTCATCCTATACTTGCTCTGCTAAAACAAGCAGTTTTGTGTGGCTCAGATTGTGTGCCCGTGTAAAATAAAGCGCCCTCCCTGCTGCACTCAACGACCAAAGGTAGACTTTCTTTCCAGACGTATTTCGCCCCCCTCTCCCCACTTTCCCCTTCTCTGATTCCTCGACCGCCAGAGTGAAAAACGCCGCCGCCACTTTTTGAATGTTGCCACCCTCCCTCCTCCATTCCTTCTACTCCTTCGTGGCAAAGCGGGATATTGCGGGTTTTCCCTTCCTCCTCCTCCTCCTCCCAAGCGGTGCGGCGGGCGGGTGAGTTAGGAGCTCGCAAAAAGAAACTTTCCCCACCTTTGTCGGATTAGTACACTAAATTTTCCACGGCGGCGGCGGAGGGTGGGCCTCATGTGTGGACTGTGGAGGAGGAGGACTGCATGGCTCTAGTTTTCGGGGAAGTCAGAAGTTGGGGGTTGGAAGGAGGGAAGGGGAATTTTGGCAAGGAACCCTCCTTCTACCCAACTACCACTTCCCTTTCCTTCTTTTTAGGAGTCGTAAAAAGTTTGTCACTACATACTTGAGTGCGGGCTCCAAAATATTTGCCCTTGATCCTTCCAGCGATCGAGGAGCTCCCGTTCGTCAGACAAAACTATACATGGGTGGTCCGCCGATTCCGAGCAATTCCATACCCGATCGGCTAATTCCATTTTTTTACGTCGGAGCAAAATCCTCGCGGCAGGTACAATATCCTGAAAGCTTTTACGGCTGCGGACGGACGAGGACGCTAACCAAGATTTGATTGAAATTCCCTTGCGAATCTACAAAAAAGGTTGGCCTTGAATACCCATTCACGAATTGCGCAGTGAGGACATTTTTGTTCTTCTCAACTTTTAATATTTCAACTTTGGTATATCGCGTTCACTTTTATCTTGTTTCAGTCGCTTGTAGCGGCAAAAGTTGTGTCACTTCCTGGAAGAAAGGCTTTGCCGCCGAGGTGGGTGCCTACAATGCGCGGCACTATTTTTAGACAACTTACAGCTATGTTGAGAGTTGGGTTCGTTGATTGAGGAGCTGCACAATCTGAGTAACTTTGCGCAAAATATACTACAAAAAATACGCCCACCGTTTTCCTTTCTCGTTGTTTCTTTTTGTTCACAGAAAGACAGGAGTGGCGTTCCGAGGAAAGGAGGAGGAGAAAGGAGAAGGCAGAGGCCTGGAAAAAGTGGGAGGCGGGGCGTCGGCGAGAAAAGTAGAAGATATGGTTTCTCCACCGGGGCCCCTTCGATAAAAAGTTAAAAGTCAGTTCGAGAGCGGACCCCTCTTTCTTGCCTCCCGATCCCATTGGGCCGGTGGTGGCCCAAAAGACCGAAAAAGGATGTTGCTATCCGGGGAAATGGTGTAAGTTACTACACCTCCCCCATCTCCCACCTTCTCGCTATCACTCGAAGCGAACGGAGGAGGGAGGAGGACGTTTTTTCTCTTTTCTCAGTTTTCCCAACTTCTCGCATCGGCCTTTCCTCTTTTCCTCCGCATCTTCCTTTCTCGAGTCGAGTTCCCCCCATAGGAGTTCCCCTAACACCACCTTCTTCTCCTGCATGCAGTAGAAACAAGAGATCCGCTACAAGACGGAAACTTTAACGTCTGGGAAGTTGAGCTGCCTTGGCGGCATTGAGGCGGGGGGAGGGGGAGCTCCACTGCTATTCTCGTATTCCGCATCCACGTCCACCTCCTTGGTCACGTAGGACTCTTCCTTTTCGGAGGGCGGCGGCAGCTCCTCGTAGATGTGGAGCGGCGTGTGCTCCTCCCGATGGGACAGCGGCGGCGCCTCCTCGTTGAGTCCGGTCTCGCGGCTGCGGATGACGTCCACGTATCTGCTGCTGTCCTTGACGGAGGCGGGCACCACCACGATGTCGCTCTTCTCTATGGAGGCGGCCGAGGAGCCGCGACCCCAGCCGCGCTTCCTCTTCCCCTTCTTCTTGCGGAGGATGTTGCTCCTGGATGAGACTGAGGACTTCCTCCTCCTCCACGTCCACTTCTGGTCGTCGCTGGCGTTGGCGGAGGCGGCCACCGAAGAGAGAGACGGGACCGGGCCGCAGCAGTAGGCGAGGACAGCCGCGCCCAGCACAGCCGCAGAGAGGAAGATGCCCACGATTGCGCCCGCGCTAAGCTTAGGGGAATTTCCTCCTTCTCCGTCGCCTCCGCCCTCTCCGCCGCCGCAGTCGTCGTTCAGGGTTCTCTGAAGAGACCCCTCCCCGAGAACCTTTTGTCGGAGCTCCCTAGGTCTTTCGCACGCAGGCCTGCGTTTGAGAAGGGAGGAAGAGGGAATTTTTATTCGGTATATAAAAAGTCGAATAGGTCGAAATGGAGAAAGATTGGCCCCCACCTAAATCCGTTGACTATAAATCATGGGGGGGAAATTTCCCCATTGTTTAGAGAAGAGTGACTAAAAATAGACAGTGGAAAATCCTGCATCTATTCTGGCATACCAGTATTTCTGCAGTACCGTTGCCAAATTTGCAGCGAATAAATTCAAAAAAGCCTTACCTGGGCATCTCTGGCCTCTCCTCCAGGAACCTGTCCAGCCACATGATCTGGCAGTCGCAGTCCAAGGGGTTCCCCGTCAGGTCCAGGTGCTCCAGCGCGGACCAGTCAGCGGCAGACTCGGGCAGATGCTCCAGGGAGTTCTCCCTCAGGTTCAGCACCCGCAGGAAGGGCAGGTAGTCGAGGGTCCCGGGAGGGAGGGAGGTGAAGCCGGGGCACTTGGTGATGTTGAGGACGGACAGCTCCAGGTTGTCGGCGAAGGTGCCGCCGTCCACCTCGAAGGAGACGCCGTGCTGGCAACCGTTGACCACCACCGTCTCCAGATCCCTCAGCGGAGCCAGGAAGTCCAGCCCCTCCAGGAAGTTGAGGCCGACCCTGATCTCCCTCAGCCCTGAGAGGGGCTTGAGAGCCGAGTGTGAGAGGCGGCTGAGGCGGTTGGAGCTGAGGTCGAGGGTGCGGAGGGATCTGCCGGGGCCGTCAAAGGTTCCGGATGTGACTGATCGGATCTCGCATCCGCGGAGGGAGAGCGTCTGCAGGCGGGTGAGGGGGGAGAATGCGTCGGCGCCCATGTCACCGTTGCTGCGGTCGCCAAGGCCGGGGTTATCGTCAAGGTACAGCTCAGAGAGGTGCGTCGTCGTCGCCAGTGCCTCGGAAGGGATCCGCTCCAGTTCATTGTCCGCCAGCGACAACGACTGCAGGCCGCGAGCTGCGCCCTGCAGTGCCGCTGCCGGGAGCCGCCGCAGGCGGTTTCCGCTCAGGTCCAGCCGCTCCAGCCGCGGCGCCCGTTCCAGCATCCCGCGCGGAAGAGACTCCAGCAGGTTGTCGGCCAGGACCAGCTCCACCAACGCGTCCAGACCCAGCAGGCAGTCTCTGTCGAGGACGGCAAGGCGGTTGGAGCGCAGGGTGAGGAATCGGAGGCGGGAGGAGGAGGCGAAGGAGCGTTGCTGCACCTCGCGGACGGAGTTGTCCACCAGTGAGAGGTGGGTGAGGCGGGAGTAGTGGCGGAGGGTGTTGTCCACCGCGTGGATGTCGTTGTCGGACAGGTCGAGCTTGGTCAGCGTGGGAGGGAGGTCGTTGGGGATGATGTGGAAAGAGGCGCCAGTGCAAATGGCAACCTGTTGCGTACAGTACATATGCGCATATATTTATCAACCGACTTATTGTTTGTTTTAATTTTATACCTCGGGATAATTTGGCGGAGTCAGTTCGCACCGCCCAAGTGAGGACGGAGAAACCACCGATGAAAGAAGGACGGTGAGAAACGCCAGGAGAGCCAACCTCGGCACCGCTGGGAGGACAACCATGGTGTCCTCAAGTATAGTTCCGCTTTCTCTCTAAATGTCAAGCGTCAATGCCCATGTCCTCATGATTGTCCTTTGTTGACGACAGCGTTCGTTTGACTCATGGCAGTAGCACCCTCGCTCGATCTATCGATGCGTCTATTTGATTTGCTGCTACCGCCCCCGCATATCCTGACTACTACTCCCACCCTTTCTCCGTCGACTACGAAAATTCCGTTATCGGCATCTGGCCGTCAACTGGCGGCTTCCCCCGTGATCTCCGACTCCCGTCCTCCAGTCTCACCTTCATACCGTAGTTTCTTGCGCGCGAAACATTCCTTATCTTTTCTTTTGCAAGCGGGAGGAGGAGGCCGTTCTGGCGGACCAAGAGAGGGAGAGATATCATATATCGAGCACTTTTTTATCGGCCTCTTCGTCTGCCTACGTACGTACCTCTTTCCCCAGGGTACATGGGCAAGAAGAGGGAAGAGAGAGCTGAGCTACTTCTTTCCTCTGTCCATATCTCGCATAGTAAGCAACAATGAATGCTTCGCTTAGCTCTTCTGCACAATGGCCCACCTCTAGCGCTGTCTATCTATCCCGAAAAGCAGTACATAAGATAAGGATAAAAACGCTGACCCTGCCCACATACACGTGGATAGACAGACAAGGATCTGTCCTCTGGGAGATGGTAGGACTTTGCCATCATTGAGGGTACGGTGGGGAGAAGAAAAAGGTTCCTGCTCCTGCGTCAGTGCTGTAGTCATGTAGCATCCATCTCTTTGTCATGTTGGTTGGCGATCTCCACTCGTGTTTCTTGGCTACTACCGCCAGCGATAGCATCAAGTCATTTCCAAAATCTGAGTCGCATCTCTCCTCTTTGGGAATCGTTTTACCTGGCGGACAACAAACCAATTATTTTTTTCCCAGGGAGACTTTAACTTTTTTTTCCTCTGCCTCCAAACACATACACTCTGAGCGCCTCTCAGTAGGTTCTCCGGTCTTGCATGGTAGGTAGACAGTAAGCGAAAGAGTTCCCCTCATTTTGGAGGTTCCACCTCAGCCACAGGCCCATGCAGAACGAGCGGTGGAGAGAGCCCCTCCTCTTCTTCTCCCGCCCGCCCCATTCACCCTTGATTAAAAGAAGGTAGGAGGTAAAAAGAAGATGTGGGGGAGGGGGGCTTTTTGCCCGCCCTTTTGAAAATTAGGCCCCCCTCTCTCTTTCTGCGACGACTCCACTCTTACACTCAAAGAACAGGAGGAGGAGCGTCAAGCAGAGCCGCGAAACTTTATTAAGCAAGTTGGCGTGCTCTTCCGAGAGCAGCAAAGGAAGCGGAGGAGGGGTTGAGGAGGAGGAGGAGGAGGAGGAGGAAGGGGTTGGAGACAGGAGTGTGACAAGGGAGAGAAGAGGCTCCTCCCGTCCGCCTTATTCCTCGTTGCACGTTAGCCCTTTATCAGAGCCGGAGGATGGAGGAGGGGGAGGAGGCCTATCCCGCCGCTCCCTCCTTTTCCCGGGGCAAGATTGATGGTTTCCCTCAACGCGACCAACCTATTAATAACGGGAGTCCGCTCCTCTCAAGTAGGAAGTAGGTGTGACACGCGTATGGCAGATTTTGAAGAGAGAGGAAAGTAGGAAGAGGTATAGAGCGATTGCGCAACAAAGTGTGGGATAAAGGAAACTACACTGGGAAGATCGAGACAGGAAAAGTAATCCTGCTGACCAAGAGAAAAACAATCCTAATTATTCCTCTTGTGCTGCTGCGAAAAACTTTGACTTCGGCGGCATGCGGGGGACACCTGGATCAGGGGAGGAACCGACTTTGGTCGGAGCAAAAAAAGTTTATCGATCCGGACTGAGGCAGGAGGCAGATGTTGTTGCCCCAAGAACGGCGGCGGCGGCAGACTCGTCTCCTCCGATCGGGGAAACCGTCGTTGGCGGAGAGGGGCAGTAATAAAATATGTTGGAGAGAAGGACCGGCGCGTAACCAGGAACCGATATACTACCGTACAGTACTAGGGAGGAGGAGAGGGGGAAGAGGAGAGTGCGTCGGGGTAATATAACCCTTTTGTCCGCCGCTCTACCCAGTCTATCTCTCGAGTATGACATTCTCAAAACATTTCCGTTCACTCCAGCAGACATGTATTGTAGTCAAACTAGGATATGGTCGTTTGGGATGCCCTGAGCATCCCGCTCAAATATCGGCGAATTCCCACCCCTCCTTGGATCCTCTTCATTCCCTTCCCCTCTTCTTCCTCCCATCGGATTTGGATAACCAGCCGTCCGTCCGTCCGGGCGACTGAGCGACGACCGAAGGCGGACCAACAGACGCGAAACGGGCGGCGGTGGCGGCATCCTATCCCTCCTCATCCTCATCCCACTCCATTCTTCCCCCTCTCGATCCTGCGCGGAGGAGGAGGAGGCCAGACAATGAGGGACATATAGGATAGAAGGGTAGGACGGTGGAGGGGAATGGAAGAATGGAGAGGAGTTATTTTTATGGCGCTACATCCCCCCTCCCCTCCTTGCTCATCCTGCCTGGCTGCTGCGTGACTTTGCCCCGATGCAGCGGATATTGCTCCGGCCTCTGGCTCACCGCCGTAACTCCTCCTCCACCTTTTGTCGCCAGTGAAAGAGAATCCTCCAAAAAAGCCAGCCCTACAGAGTTGCGGGAGCGAGCCCCATAAGTCAAAGAGAACACGGAGGGGAGCTAGGGGGAAGCTCTTTCTGTGTGCCTGGCATAAATCAGAGGAGGGGGAGGGAAGGGGGGATACGGTTGATAATAAAAACAAGCGCTTCGGGCGAAAGATGATGGGGAAAGAGGGACCCTGTGTTTCTGGGGGATGCTTTATCTAAGAGAGAGGGGATTGCGGGGTTTATGCTCATTGCTTATTCGGGAACGGGAGAAAGGAGGTTCCCACCTGTACTTACTGTGCCTTTTCCCTTTTATTCCCTTTTGTGCCCTTTTTGCCTTTTCCTCCAATGCTTGTGGCCGCCTCCGTCCGAGAGTCTTTCCTTTGCTGTGAGCGGCTTATCAAACTTTTATGGCACGGTATGTGATGTAGGGGGGATCGAGGAGGGAGGGAGGGATCGAGGGGGAGTGGCAAGAAGGCCTTTCGCTCTCCCGAAAGGCCTCTTGTAAAAATAGAATGGGAAGAAAGGAGGAGGGGGTTCGAGGGAGGGAGGGAGAAGGGGGATATCGAAGGGGGATTCACTTCACTTGGCGTCTCCCCCTCCCTTCGCCGGCGGCCGACGAGCGTCCCAAAGGTGGTGGCCGAAAGGGGGGAAGGAGGGGGATTTATAACGCTGCCTCCTCCTCAGACCCCGTTCTCTCTTTTGATTCTAGCCCCAAGGCCCGGCTCGATCCGGAGAGGGGCCTCTCCCTCCTCCGCCGGGTTAAGAATGATGGCCGGAAGGTCATGGCGTGGCTTCCCCTTTCATCCGGCCTCCTCTCCTCCTCCTCTTCCTCCATTCGTGGTTCCTCCTCCGCCTCGCTTCGCTTCTCCACTTTCTCCCCTTGCCTGTACTCCTCCAGCGCCGCCAAAATGTGCCTGATTTATCATCTCCTTCCTCCTCCTCTTTCGGCCTTGTCCTCTTCGCCGCCGCCGCCGCCGACTCCTTCCCATCTCGTAACCCTTCCGCCAGGGTAATATGGCAACGGAGCTGTGGGAATAGTAATTTCCTTGTCCGCCTCGTTAGTTCGCTTCCTGGGGGATAAATTAATACTTGAAGGTAATGAGTCTGTATGTCTGGCATTTTCCTCCTTGTCTGGAATAAATAGAGGTATGATGATGCCCTTTTCCTTGACTGGCCGATCTTTCCGCCCTGGCTAACAGACAAAGAAACACAAAAATAATTATTTGTGCGCCCGAGAGATACAGGAGGAAGCCTGGTGCAGTATTTTTATTTAACCCTTTTCCTGTAACGCACCGTGTATTTAGCTTTTTCGTTTGCCTTGCGTTTTGGGCATATGCGTAAGACTTCCCCTTATGATCGAGTAGAATCTAATTTCCCCTCTTCACTAACGGTTTCTGAACTATTATTGCTGGTTCTTCATAGCTCTATCTTCATTTACCTTTCTCTTAGAGAACGTACTTCACTTCTTAGGCGGATATGTGCACCCCCCGCGACCCCTCCCGGGCCAATCCTCCCTTGCTCCCCACTAATAAGTCCTAATGCAAGCAGACGACGGCGACGGCGGAAAAGAAGAGGGAGGGCCGGATGAGGAGGAAGAGAGGGGGCGAGGAAGGACGAAAGAAGCCCAGAAGAAATGGATGGATACGGAGGAGGCAAAGGATCAGGAGAAAAGGAGACTAACTCCTACGGCGGAGGCCCCCTCCCCCTCTCACCACCTCCGCCGCAGCCAAGAAAGAAAAGGAGCTAACTGAGCAGGGGACCTAATCCGTCGTCCCTTCCTCCCTCCCTCTCCCTTCCCCGTTTCCCCCTTTCTTTCTTCTTTTACCTCCCCACATGGGAATCAGTCAAGGAATATAGACGAGGAGGAAGAGATATGTGGTGAAGGTGGAATGAGAGGAGAAAAAGGAGAATTGATGACATATTTCACCCTTCCTCTCCTTTTCTTTCGACTCGCGTAAAAGTAGTTTCCAACAGCAATGCTGAGCTGTGCATGGAATAAGGTTACCTAGGGAACCGAAATGGACTAGTCTTTGTTGCATTCGTAACTGTCGTATGTTCATAGCTCGTCTTGTTCTGGACCTGATAAACGGTACATTTCTTACTCTGCTGTCCGGCTATTTGTTCACTAGAGATTGACATTTTGTTTAAAAATTGGCCTTTGAGGAGCAACTAAGGCCGTTCCGCTTATCGTAATGGTTGGGGCGGAGTGCGAAAAGGAGGGAGGGGAGAGGAGGCGTAAGTGCGGCCGCCGCTTTTCCGTTGCCGAGTCTTGACAAATTCTCCCTAGGAACACACCGCCTCCGTCCGTGCTCAGCCGCAGCCGCAGCCGCAGCCGCAGCCAGTATCGTCTCCAAGGTCTCCCGAGGATAGAGCGTGCCCCCGCTTCACTTTTCTTCTTCCCTCCTCCGCCAATGCCAAGGCCGCCGCCGCCTCCAATGCCGTCGACGACAATGTCGCTGCGACGAAAAGGGAGGAGAAAATAAAGGAGGGTCGTCCTTCCCCCCTCTCCCCCTTTTCCCGGAGGGGGGTACACTACTGTACTGGAGGGTATAGTAGACTGACTAAGAGAAGGACGTACAGTACCGTAGATAAAAGTGAAAGAATAGCATGCGTAGAAGAGGAAAGGGTTGCCTGGGTCGACAGGGTCGACAGACTGTCAGATGAGCGGTTGCAGTGGAAGAAGGTATTTAGTAGGCACAAGTACAGTCGTCTAGTCGGTTAGTGTTTGACAAGCGCAGGAGTAGCCAGTTTATATTTAGGCAGTTATCTTCCGTCTACACTTGCTTTCTACTGTACACCACAGAGATGGCTATTCCGACCAGCGTTTATGACGTATCCGTACAAAGTTCCATTTTGGGCATCCACTGCACGCAAGTATGGATGCTGGTTTCCCACTTTCCCCTCTACCACACTCTCTTTCCCGATTTCTTTTGCCCTCCCTTGACCCAGAAGAACATCCCTTCCTCCCTCCCCCGTTGTCACTCCTCTTGACATGCCCCTCTCCTCCTCCTCCTCCTCCTCCGGACACAGTCTGACCGCCGCCGCCTACACGACCCTTCTTTCGACACTTTGCATGTATAGGAACCACTCGAAACCACCACCACGCTCCCTCCCTTCTTCTCTCCCTTCCCTTCTACTCCACTTCCTCCTTTTCAACAGGCTTCTCCCTGAAAGCCATTGGCATCCCGGCGGGTGGCTGAAGAGAGTGGAGGAGGAGGAGGGGAGAGCGGGGGGCAAAAATCTTTGCTCCCCGCTGGGTGTCTCTTTCCCTTCCGCGTTCTTTTCGACTAACTCAAAGCCCCTTTCCTCTTCCTCTTCCGCTCTCTTCTTTTTCGCAATTCTGTCTCATGGCTTTTGCCGGGGCCTTCCTCCTTCCTCCCCTCTCTTTATGGACTTGGCCTCTCTCATCTTCGCTTCCTCCCCTAGCTTTTCCTGCCGTGACTGAAAAACGCGGCGGTCGGAAATCCACAAACTTTGAAGCGCAGATTTATCTTTTATGGACGGAAGCGGAAAGTGGCTCAAGAGATGGTCCTGCTTGCAGCATAGCATTATGTCGGTGATTGTCTCTCTACTTCGAATCCGTTGGAACGCGGACGAGAGAAGCAAGCAAGCAACAGCAAAAAATATTGTAGTGGCAGAGGCCGAAGGGGGGCAGGAAGAGCTCGGTCGTAAAACCAAAGTAGAGGAAGAGTAGAGAAGAGAAGGCCCTACTCTCACTCCGACTTCATTGTGCGTCCTTCCTCCGGAGTAGGACAAGAATTTTGCGCTGTTTACCGACGCCCTAGTCGGCTAGAGTAGCAAAAAGGCCGCCATTCAGCAACTCTCTCTCTCCCTCCTCTCCCTCGTCGCCACCCACGACTCTTTAATCTGAGACCCCTCCTCTCTCTCTCTCTTCCTCTCGGAGTTGGCTGGGGAATACTGTTGTAGGGAGGGAGCAGCGGAGGGATTAAGGGGAACAAATGAGACGGACTTTAATTTGCGCCGCTCGAGCCAGGCCAGAGAAGGGCTCCTCTTTTCCTCCCCCCTCGATCTCCCTTTTTGCGCCCCCTCGGCGGCGGAAGAGGAGGAGGAGGAGGAGGGAGAGAAGCGAAGGCACTTCAAAGGGAATTGCAACGAAGGAGGGAGTGAAAGGAACTTTTTTCCCTTCTTGTTTGCGAAAACTCTTTCTCCCTTTTCTCCCACGAGTGCCGCGGCGGCGGCCGCCCATTCGTTCTGTGGATGGAAGACGAAGGCCTGTTCGCAAGATGAGGGGGAAATGGAAGACAGATCCATTGTACTGCAACTCCAACAATAAAAATATCAGTCATTGCGCCTTCGGTGCCCCATTAAATTGCAATGATTGGCAAATTAAGCTCTGTATCTCAAAAGAAATGAACATATGCCTCCCTCGTTCCAGGTGATTTAAGCTATTTTTGGCAGAAGCTTGGCTGGCAGAGAGAACCTTCACTGGGCCAAGCCACTTAAAACCTCTCCTCCCAACTGCCAGTTTTGGGAGTCATTGAGCCTTGACCTGATTTGCCTTTCTCCTTCTCCTTGGATCGAGTGGGAGGAAAGGAAACTGCAGCAGATGAGGGAAGAAGAAATCGGAAAAGTTTCTCCTTTCTAGCTTCGGGCCGAGCGGAGGGTGGGAGAAGCGGGAAAGGAGAGAAAATTACACACACTGCCTGCCATGGAGCGAAGAAGAGAGGAGAGAGAGATCGAGGGACGTTGGTGGACAGGTTGGAGAGAGGAGGGGCAAAAACCTCTTCTAATCCAGCTGCAGAGGAAGAGATGTGGGGAGGAGGGGGGGGGAGGCTGTTGTGGACACTGGGAAAAGAGGAGAGGGAGGGGGGAGGAAAAAGCGTGGAAGAGCAGAAGTGGAACTGAGGAGGAAAGAAAAGAAAGGGAGAGAAGAAATCTTTTTCTACTCCTCTCTTTCCTGTCTCTCTTTCTCTCGGGACCTCATTCTACCTCAAGGAAAGGAGGCGGGGCGGCCGTGAAGCAAGCAGGGTGGAGACATGGGTGGAAGTGGAATGGGGAGGAAAGAAGACAACAAGGCCGACGCCGCCAACATGGTGAGAGAGAGGGACCTTTCTCGTTCGCTGTCTTTCCCCTCCTCCTCCTCGAGGCAATTTGTGCTTCTCTCCGTGGGCGTAGCTAACGAGGGAGGGAAGGAGTCCCGGTGATCAGGAGGGAAGAGACAAGAGAACCGTCCCCCAAAAAAAACCAAGAGGTCGACGGGAGGATCCAGGCAGACAGCTAGAGACTGAGGAAAGATAGTTATTTCCGGAACGCAACAATAATGGAAAGGGCCCACTCCAGAAGCCTATGAATACGTGCTCGAAAATTTTTAGTTTTCTTTTTCATATTTTTATTCGAGGTGTTGATGATGCTTTCCCCCATCCATTCGCCTTCTTTTCTCCCCCTTCTCCCCCCCCCCCCCAATGGGCATCCTGATTGAAGCTGGATGGAGGTGGAGAAGAAGATCGTGAAGGAGGAGGAGGAGGTGCGTGTTTTTCGCCCGCCGCGAAGATGGGGAAGGGAGGGGAGGGAGGTCAAATTGGGTTACCGCCGAGTCCGAGCGAGGGAGAAGAGGCGAGGTCGCCGCAACAGATCGCGTGCGAAGAAGAAGGCCCATTTCGTGAGGGGGCAAAGGGGGGAAATTGAGGAGAAAGAAGAAAGAGAGGGATAATCTGTGCAGCCGCCGCCGGTGGGCAGAGAGGAGAAAGGGAAGAAAAGGATATAATGAAGGTTGAAAGGCTCTAATACGGCTCATGGAAAAAAAGATTTTTCCGTAGAAAAATGCGCAGAAACTCTTTCTGTTTGTGGGATAGATGACGAGACGAAAAAAGTCAACTTTTGTAGAAGAGATCAGGTTTCGCTTGGAATCGAGCCGGCGGGGTTGTTTGCCTGTTGCGCAGGGATTTCTACGGATGACGAGATAGGGTTATCCATTCAACTTTTGGGTCTTTTTGTCGGCAACTGTGGTAGTTTAAATAAGATTCCATCCCCTCGAGAACAAAAATATTTTATCTGCACGTTCCGCACATTCTAATTTTAGAATCCTCTGTCCCGGCCTTCTTATAAATGTGGTTGGTCTGTACTGTACAGTTTGCTTAAGCTGTACCAACAGAGAGTTGGATCAATGATTCAAGCAACGTACGCACGTCAGAAGTAGAAAGAATCTTCATGAACCAAAGAAAGATTCCTTCTTCCGTCTTAAGAAAGAAAGAGGCTCTTCCCAGCAGCGGGAGGAGGACGGACAAACATTAGCGCTCTCTCCTCTCCTTCCATGCTATCCCTCTCCAGCCGTGACGGAACGAGGCTATATGAGCGGTTCTTTTCACCAAGTGAGGACAACGAGGCAACTCAACAAAAAAGGCACGCCCGGTCGGTCCTCGGTCCTCGTCGCCGTTTCTGCGAATGAGACTTTTTTCATCTTTCGCGCTCGCAGCTCGGAAAAGTGGATGTCTGGGGGATAAAAACGGGGCGTTCGTTTGTCTGTCTAGCTGTGGAGGAGGAGGATCCAGAATGGGGCGAAGGAGGAGGAGGAGAGGCAAAAAGTGGATGCGAAAAACGTGACGTCCGGAAATCCTCCTCCTCCTCTTCTTCTTGTGTACCCTTGGCCCGAAAGGAAGGACAGCCAAAATAGACACGAATGGAGGCATGGGAGGGGAGGGGGAGGAAGTTGATATCTCCTCCTCCTCCTTTTCCGAGAAACGCTCTCCCTCTCTTTCTTCGCGAGCTAGACAGAGATCTCCCTCCTCCGCTTCCTCCTCCGCCTCTCCTTTTTCGTTGGGTACGGTCCCAACATACGCGAGGAAAAAGGGAAAGGGAGAAAGAGAAAAGAGGTGTAGGCCTCCCTCCCCCGTCCCATATCCACTAAAAACGCGGTTTTGGAAGGAAAGGAAAGGATACAGGGAGGGG
>JAAUYJ010157902.1_pt1 | contig 19050 bp, 17 predicted proteins | sample 7278031 | NCBI WGS metagenome assembly JAAUYJ01 (sample SAMN14350222, study PRJNA611818) | marine sediment metagenome | isolation source: surface marine sediment (1.8m) | place: French Polynesia: Moorea | collected 2018-08 | reverse complement strand
ATATGGTCTATTTCCATAAGGTCAGTTGGTCTAAAGGTTAGCCCACAAAACGCGCATTTATTCTTTTGCCGTTTTAACAGCGTTGTGACTTCGTTCCTTACGCCTGGATGTTGGCCGATTCTACTACTCCAATAAGTCCAATCGCCGTCATAAGGGGATTTATTACCTTTTACCTTGATGTGCCTTACAATAGGTACATCTGAGTGTAGGTTTAGTATATATTCGCCGTCATTAAGTACCCAATTTCTGGTATCGTTAACTTTGGGGAAATACTTTTGCTTTACCCATTTAGCTGGCTTATTTGGATGCCTTCTACTTACCCATCTCCATACTATTTTCCATAGAAGGTTATTCATTTCACTGAATACCTCTTTACTGACTACGGTAGAGTAGTATTTAGCCCATCCTCTGATTATTGGATTTAGTTTAGCTATTAAAGCTTTAGTCGGGGCGGTTTTGTTCTTACCACATATATCCCCCAGTTTCCGATAATGAGTTTTAATACTCTTAGAGGACGGTTTGATCAGCGTCTTATATCCTTGTTTGGTTGACTTTACCTTCCATTGTCTGATTGTGAAACCTAAGAAGTCAAATCCGGGTTTATTACCTTCATATTCCTCTAAAGTGTGGACAATTTTGGTTTTTTCTGGTTTTAGTTCTAATCCTATCTGGTTTAACCATTCCTGTATTACGGCTTTTGCTTGCAGCACTACCTCGATATCTTCATGTAGGATAACGAAATCGTCAGCATAACGTATCAGAGAAAGACTTTTGACCTTATTTTGCCAACTTATTTGATGACCTTTATAATTTCTCATGTCTAAGGTCTTGGCAAATTCTATTAGTCTTTCTTCCATACCGTGTAAGGCTATGTTTGCTAGTAAAGGTGATATTACCCCTCCCTGTGGTGTACCTTCCACAGTTTTTGAGAATTGTTTATTATCAAACACCCCAGACTTCAACCATTGTTTGATTAATCGCCTGTAGGGGGATTGACCTACTTTCCTCAGCAACGCATCATGGTTAATTCGGTCAAAACATTTGGATATGTCAGCATGCAATACATATTTAGGTTTTTTACCTATGCTGGTATATATAGCCTCAATGGCATCATGTGTTGACCTCCGGAAAAGACCATAGCTATTAGGTTCAAATTTAGCCTCCCACTCTGGTTCCATACCTAGCTTAACCAGGGATTGTAATGCTCTATCGTACATCGTAGGGATGCCTAAAGGACGTTTTTCGTCTTTTCCTGGTTTTGGTATCCACACTCTACGGGTCGGACTTGCCTTGAGGTAACGTGTTTTTAATAAGTCAACCAAGTTAAATCTTTCCATAGGAGGTAGATTCTTAAGACCATCTACCCCGGCAGTTTTCTTACCCTGGTTATCTTGGGTCACGCGCCTAACAGCTAGTAACCTAGCGTAATAACTAGAAGTCAGAAGTCTTTGGTATTTACGCATCTTGCGGATTTCGCCACGGCTGGATGCTCTGTAAATTAACTTTTGCAACTTGTATACATTCTTCTCCACCCGTTTCCAGTTAATATCTTTCCATTTGAGATTTGGATTGATACATACTCTCGTTGGTATATCGTCTGTATCCCATGCCACGCTTAAAAAGGGCTTCGGATTACCCAATCTTCTTTTTAGTGTTTTAGCCTTATTCATCGCTAATTATTACCTTACATTACGTCTAACAGTGGGTACGTCTGCTCGTAAGCTTCTTACCCAATCCTATTCCCCCTAAGACCTGCAACCCGCCGTGCAGATTGACCTTGAATGGCTTCCTAAGATTTCGACCTGTATTCTTAGGTGTCTTAGAGAGGTTTCCTCGTTCCCTTATTCCTTTGTTACGACTGATTTAGTGGGGCAAACCCTCCCGAAGGGTTCTATATGGTTGTTGATAAACTCTTTGCAATAAGTTTATCCAATGTCCCTCTGACTTTCGTCCTACATCCCATAGCTACCTTGGGGATGGTCGTGGATAACGAGAGTTTAATTACCTTCCTGTTCGTCCACTTGTCAGCCTTTGCTTGCGGTATCGTTCCTCGGTAACTGGTATTTTCCCGCTTTTAGACCAGCTTCGGAGATTGATGTTCAGTCGCTACTCCGTGGCCTATGCTATCAACCCAACAACAGGGCAGATGGAATTTCACCATCAAGGAATTAAGAGTTATTCACAAGTCGAGGTTGTCCTCATGTATTGACTTGGAACGGCCATTTATACCCAGTTTGAACTTGGTTTAGTGGCCAACGAGTCACACAGCAAAATTCCACTCACCACCTTCGACAAGCTGTTCGACAAGCTTAATAACCTTACTTGCCAAGGCTTCGTTTAGTTTGGCTGCTTCTTTAATAACGTTCCACCCAAAGATACCCACCTGATGCTTGAAAACCTCTAAGGGAGTGAGGTCTGGCTGTTGCTGTGTCGGAGTACCTATCATCAATTCCAGGCAATCTGCCGTCCATTCCATATCTTCTTTATATATGGCCAAATCTCCTAGTGGGGTTTCTGCGGGTGGTAAATATAAGTCTAGATTTGGATGTTTTACTACTCCATTCGCCTCTAGTTCTATTACACTATGAGACTGAAATGGAGCGGGTTCTGCTTGTTGCCTTTCAATATTCTCTGGGGATTTTTCAAGGGATAAATAAATATGCTTGACTTCTTCCCACTTACTCTGACTCTTAGAGCTTTCTTCTTTGTTTGGGGTGGGGTTGTATTTTCTATCTAGACATTTGCTCAGTACCTCCTTTACTTCTCCTATATCTAAGGCCACTTTGTCTATTCCTTTAATGGCCATTACTTTATACTTACGAGTATTTTTGGAGTCTCGGCCTATATAGTTGACTTCGTGGCCTAGTAAGTTAACTACTCGTTGCAGATATTTAATGGCATCTTTCCCGGGGACAATTCCTAGTGCTGCTGATAATTTCTTGCTCCGGCGGGCTGTGGTAAGCAGTTGTTTGATTTCTGGGCTATTGCAGTTCCAAGGCTGCTCGGATTCTAGGAATTGCTTGATATTGAGTTTTTCCAGGGCTTTGATTTTTAGATGGCGCGATCGCACGTCGGCTAAGAATTTCATTCCGCCTAAGGCTATGTATCCCCACAATTCCTGCTGTTGCTCCTGGAGGTATTCGGGATTATATAGGAAGTAGTACAGTTCTTCAAAGCTTATAAAGTCTCTATGTTTTCTGAATAGATAGATAAGCTCTTTACTCCAAATTTTGGTATCGGAGATGCCTGGTAATCTATCCTTATATCCGGCTTTGATAACTTGACAGCGGTCTTCCCAGGTTAGTTCAAATTTGGCGCTTAATTCCTGCACTTCCTCTGGGGATATATCGGGGGCATTAAATATATCAGCAGCTTCTTTCCTCAAGACGTGTTCGGTGGCACCTTGTAGTAGACCTAGGCCTTCATTATCTTTTTGCAGCTCTACTAATTTAATCTCATGTCCGGCTTCGGTTAGGGCTTCTATTAAGCATTCCCTGAGATTGGCTTTTTCATAGTTATCCTTGGCTTTGAGTCTTACATAAGCGTCGTGGTGGGGATTGTCTTTCAATCCTTGCTTAATTAAGACCTCTAGGTGGTTCTTTAACTGAGGTAAATTGATGGATATGGTTGCTGCATCTTGAAGTAGATAATTTTCTATCGCTTCTTTGACTTCGGAAACTATAGGAGAGCTAAAGTTTTCTCCTTCTTTCCTGGTGTATTCAGGGCAGGCTATATGCCAGTGTGCATTGGGGTCTCGTACACGAGCTGGCATTTGCATCTGTGTGTCTGTGCCTACTACTCCAAAGAATAGGGCAAATACATCGCTAAAGTAGTCACGGATGTTAATATCAATGCCACTTTGAGCTGATGGTGACAGTATGATGAAGTCTGGGAATTTGGCTTTTATCCACTTGTCGGGTGCTTCTAAAAAGGTTTTGGCTGGATGATTTTTATCGGCTACTGTTTTGGAATCTACTCTAATCCCTTTCTTCTCAAATAGATTCAGGATATATTCCAAGGTTTCTGCTTTTTTCTGGCTATCCGTTACGATGGCGGGACAACGGCTAGCTAATATCATGGGGATGTATGGGGATATATCCCGACTGTTTAAGCCTTTTTCTTTTAAAGGCTTTTCTATATTTTCTGGCAGTTTGCTTTTGTTGGTGGAAGTTCCAACCAATAATTCTACTGGGGCGCGATCGCCTTTGTACTGATTTTCGAGTTTAATCACCTTGCGGTATCCTGTGAATTTGAGTATATATTCATCTATTACCCAATCTGCTAGGTTTCCGTCAAGGCAAATAATAACTTTGCAACGTTTTAGGCATTCTTCCCAACGTTTTAAACACTCAGCGCGATTTTTACGGTGGGTGCTGGAGGTGAGGAGGTGTTTAATTGTCTCCATTGCTTCGTCCAAAATTAAGACTTTTCCATCAAACCAATCGGGGTCTAGGTAATGTTGCAGTGAGTCGGTACACAATGCAATTTTGCTGTGTTTTTCGTGGAGACTGCTAAAGCATTGTTCGGATTGTAAGTGTTGGAATCCAAGTCTTTTAGAGTTTTGTAGCAATAATCCATTACGCGCTCCTAGCATGATTGCGCCATAGAAGTAAAACTGCCCCCCTTCTTCATAAATACCTGCTTTTTTGTCTATGAATGGCTCTGCAAACAATCTTGCTAATAGAGAGGTTTTGCCTGTTCCTAGCCCACTGCGGATGCCTATTACAGTGCCATCAGGGATTTTTTCTTCTAGATTGACGTATTTCTGATCTTGGGTAATTGTGGGGGTAAATTTTCGCTGCTCTATCCACCATTTTCTGAGCTTTTCTGCATTTTTGTGTATCCATTCTGCAAGGCGTTCTGATTCTGATGCTTTTGTTTTGGCTCCTATTTGGTCTTGCTGGTTAACAAGTTCAAACCGAATTACCCACACTTCTTGTTGGTCGTTGCCTTCAAAGAATCTGTCAATAAATTCTTGTTTTGACAGGTCGGGAAATCCTTCTGCTGCCAAATCGGAGTCTGGCATATCTGCTAGTTTCTCAAGGTAGGGTCTATGGGTGAGGCGAACATAACCAACTTGTTTACCACCTGCTTGGTAGCTTTTTGTTAATGCGGGATAGATAAATTCCCCTGGTTTCGCATCCCAGTCATCAATGAATTTGTAGGCTTGGTTATCTTTCCACGCTCGCCGGGTGACTGTTTTTTGGCCTGAGAGTAGTTCGGTTATGGTTTTGCCAAAGCTTATGGCTGTTCCTTTGATGGTTAGATTGTTTTGTCTGACTGGATTTTTCCAGTTACAGGGGTGAAGATTTTTTTTGTAGATTTTCCAGTCAACTGCATTATTGAGAATATGGCCAATATCCCCTCCGGCCACGACGAAATCATCAATGGCATTTTTGCCTTCGGTGGCCGATGGTAATGTCCCTACTTGGACTTGGCACCCAGATTTGGCCAATAATTTGGCTGTAGAAATTGTAGCCTGGTATACGTTAATTTTTGTTTTGAGCTTGACGTCATTGTCGAAAATTATTGTTACTGGCCTTTTTTCTTGGGCAAATTTGGCCAAATCAGGGATAAGATGCTCGTTAATTTTTGTTACGTTATCGTCGTACCTTCTGGCCATCCAGATTCCTGGTAAGGGAATGGCCACATATCCGAGGGACAATAAGCACCCGGCCTTTTTCTCTCCTTCGACGAGTATGATTGGTATTTCTGGATGTGCCCATACCCAGTGCCAGAATCCTCCTGGATGCTGCTTTTCTGCTTCTGATATGGGTACTTTGTAGCGATCGCTTATTTTTTCCCAGAGTTGATCAAAGATTCTCAGGAGGACTAGCCTACTTGCTATTCCAGCAGGGGAGCGATATTTGGGTTTTTCTTCTTTCCCTGTTTTGTGGTTGAAATATGCCTGTGCTAGTGGGGTGTCGGGGTCTGGCTTGAATCTGCCCCATTCCATAAGTTCCCAGGTGAAGGGGTCGATGCCAGAGACCCACCATCCAGAGGTTTCTAGGCAGTTGTCGAATTGCCTTAATCCAGAAGCATCAAGTCTGCCTGAGTTGGTGCGTTTGGGGTTGGGATTCAGCAGGTCAAAGAGTAGGGATGATGGGCTGTATCCTTCTACTTTATTGATGCTGCGGATGTTGAGATTTGCGATTTCTTGGAGGACTGCTGAGTTGATGACCCATTCGTCCAAGTGTGTTTGATTGATTTTCATGTCTGCCTCTAATGGCAGACCAGGCAAAGCTTAAATTTGGGCTAATTATTGTCTGGATGTGGACTTTAGAAAGGCTGTCACGTCTAATTCAAGATAAAAACAGCTTCATTCAAGATAATTCAAGACAAAAATTGTGTTTTCCCAAGAATTGTTTTATAATAAGGAGCATTAGGTTACACTAATGGCACAATAAAGCTTTCGCATTTAGTCTGCGTAGGTGTGTCACCTGGCCTTGGCTTTGCCTGGGCTGCTTTTGGTAAGAGTTTTTTTGGTTAGAAAATCGTGTAAGTCGCCAAACTAAATTACGATTTCCTGCTAAAAACTCTTGGTATATTAAAAATTTAATATGAAATAGGACAAAGTGACTAACCTTTTCAAGTCACTTCATGTCGTTTGTAAAGCTCTCTGATTTAAGTATTTAGAGAGCTTCTTATTTTAAGTGCTAATCATCTGACAGTGGTCGGTCTGTGGCCAGTCTCACAAAAGCCTCCTCAAAACTAAGACCATTCTGTTTGGCTGCAAAAGCTATAGTCCGACATCTAGCCTCAAAATGTCTTCTGAGTTGTGCCGTAAGAAGGGATTGGATATCCGCACTGAGACTCCTATTAGCTGCTGCTGCAAAGGCTTTTTCAAAGTAGTAGTCATATTGACTTAAGGGACCACAAGTCATGCGAGTATCTCTAGCAGGCGGTAGATTGCTTGCTATCAAGTCCCAGTCAACGTCTTGTTCATAATCCATAAATACTATATTGACATTGATGTATGTACGATGTATAATAACATTAAGTTGATGCAAAAACAAGTCCTAAGCGCGAAGACTAGGGACTCAAAACCAAGGAATATGGTAGTTTAAAGCGTTAACAATAAACTTTAAATGGTCGGGTTACAGCCGGATGGGGGTCCGAGCGATAACCCTAGCCCCAAAGTTACTCAGAATAACTAAGGAGATAATATGACTTTAGCTTTAGATAGGCCAATGAGTCCAGTGGTGGACTCAACATTGGCTAACGATATCAGGCATCTGATTGATAGTCTTGACCCTGCAATCTACGAAGTAGTGAAAGACTATCAAGAAGTAGAAGGCGTAGAATATATCCTCATTGATACCCGCAAGTACCACTATCAATTAAAGCTGCATGACACGAACCCGATTAAAGGTGATAATGCGGGTAAAATTGAGCTACTCAAACAGAAATATTTGCATGATGGCAGACTAGGTCAAGAGACTGAAGTCGAAATTATAATGCTCCCTCAACTCGTGTCAATGATTACGGAGTAGAGGGCAATGCAATCAACAGCAACATTACCATTACCTGGTTTGTTAGAGCAACTCCAGGAACTTCTGCAACATCCCGATTTTGGCTATGACGTAGAAGTGGAAGCGCAACCAGGCGCAACCATATTCACCTTTGACACCGAAACCTCAAACTTTGACTTAATCCTGGAATCACAGTCAGTGACCTTATTTCAGTATGATTTTGTGCCATCCCCAGATGGCATGATAGATGATTTTGATGTTGACTTTAAGCAAGCACATCAAATTGAGTCAGTGCAGCAATTTCTTAGGTTGATCGTCTAGCGATCGCTTCTGATTACTCAGTAAAGCTTTTAGATTTCCATACAACAATTAATAAGTACATAAAAGTGAGGCTGGAGCAGCCTTTTAGATTGTTGTACAAATTCAAATATTGAATGCAGCGTATGGATGCTGCATTCAAATATCAACGCAACAAGTAGGAGCAATAGAGAAATAATGTCAGACCCCAACTATATCAAGAAACAAGCGACTAGGATGCAATCAGCTACGCATCCCAAAGCCAAAGAAGACGCAGGATGGCGCATTCTCAGCAACAGCGATGAACCAGGATTATCAGACGATGGTTCCCTGACTCCTGAGCAAATGCAGAAAGCACAGGCCATAGCAGACAAGGCTTTGAGCAAATGATTAACTCCATAATCTTCTACGCTCTAACCTCCCTAATGTGGCTGTCAACCATTAATCTCATCTGCCATTTAACCTAGACCAACAAAAGCCCCTAGTAATTGAGCTAGGGGCAACCGCAACATTCATCAGTCAACCAATGAAACCGCTCCCAGAAATTAACCCAACCATATTACTAGCAGAGCCTTACAACCTTCAGGAATTCGAGCTGTCAGACCTCCTCGGCTGCTCAATTCATACGGTCTCCTCCTGGCGATTTCGCCGTCGGACCCCTGCAACTCCTGTCAAGAAACTGGCAGCAGTTGTACAGAAGAAATTAGACAAGGAATTAGCCAAAGCTCAAATAGTAGCTTAGATATTCCTCGCGCCACCTTTACAAAGAATATTTCAACCACAACAAAACCGGAGAAAACAACAATGATACTATTTATAAATCCATTAAACAGCTTCCTAACCAAATCCTCAAAAACAGCCAAGTTAGTATACTTTGGAGTGCAGTTGATACCTACACCAGAGTCTAACAAATCACTGCAAGTATCCGGCCTGTACTATAGCAGGCTTCTGAGTTTCATCAAATACTATATAGATGAAGCAATTACCGAAATGGAAGCGCCGTCAGCTGTCCCCAACACAGAAGAAATTGCAGAGCCCTACTGCAGCAATTCTGAGCCAAAGATAGAAGCTTTGGGAGTTGAATCTGTTGAAACACCAATGACACCTCAAAAACCAGAAATTGTCAACACAGAAGCAGTTGAAGCTGGAGAAACTGAAACTGATGAAGTGGAAGACTGGCCATTTTCAGATGATATAGAACTCGCTGTCAACACAAACTCAGAAATGAGTATAGATGAAGTTATCCTGCCACAAGAGACTGAGCCAACGCCAGAAGATATGGCAGCTAATACATTTACAGGGCTTGCAACCGCCCCAAAGCTTCCGACTGGCTCTCAGGATGGAAGTCCGCCAGACTGGCAAGCATCAAAGCTAAACGACGCAGTGCAAACAGAATTAGACCTCAAAACTGAACCAACACCGGAACTGGAAGAAGTAGAAGTAGTTCCTACTCTTTTACTAGAGGCAATTGCAACAGAAGTCAAAAAGGTAAATCCTGAGTTATGCTTCACTTACGACACCAACGGTAAATCAGTCTTCTTACAGGTTAATCACGGCGACTCAAAAATCGGAACCTTTGAGGATGATGGCGAAAATCTTTGGACTATCAATTGCCAAGCCATGACTTTCCACGGCTTCACAGAAGAACAGATAGACGCTTTAGCTGAAATTGAATTATCCCCAAAAGTATAGAGTCATTATCTGGAGGAGGCATAACAACCTCTCCATCATTAGGAGAGGTTACAGATAATGACTTTGAGGGGTGCTTCTTTCATGAAGATGAAGATGAAGATGATCCTACCTGCTTTGAACTTATACAGACTGAAATAGAAAAGTTAGAAAGGTTTAAGGTTGATTTTGTGGAGTGGGAAGAGTTGAAATGCTTCCACTATGGTACTGAGGTAGGAATGGTTGCTCACAAAGGCTCCTACATTGACGTTACTCCTACCCTGATTAATGAGCTAGCCAAGTATAACTTCAACTTAGAAGCATTCCTGGTTGAAAACTGCATTAACTATAACATCGTCAAACTAGCAGAAATCAAGAAACCCAAAATCAGACCAGACCTACATTTAACCATAAAGTGGAGTAATGATTTTTGGCCGAATAGCGGATACATTGGAGAGCATTTTTTCTCATATCACAGGAACGATAGGTTAGGGGATTACATCCAGTTAATTTTCAATCATCAACCCTACCGCTCTAACTCTATGGTGGCAACCCCAAGCCAGATAAAGCCCTACTTCGACGCGATTTGGCAAGCGCTCAAAGATACAGAATATATACGTCATCCCAAGGAAATCAGAATCGGCTCAAAAGTAGCTAATTACTTGCCTGACGGTTTCAAAGCCTACAAAACCGATGATGACAACCAGTGCCGGGTAGCCCGAAATACTCAGAAATACTGCTATATCAAGCGTTGGCGCGACTGTGAATGGTATGTGTCTCCCACTGATAATTACCAATTAATGTCAAAGAAAACAGACTCTATGGAGAGCGCTATTAGTGAAGCCCTGAAAATGATTAATGAGCAATAAAAACTTTGAATTATTATGCTAACAACAATACCAGAATTACATCCCAAACTACTACTATTCCCACCATACAATCTATCCGATGAACATCTGGCAGAATTAATAGGAGTATCGCTACCAACCATAAAATCATGGAAATATGGAACACGAGTACCCCAAACTGCCATGAAAAAATTGTGCTATTTAGTATCCTTGCAACTGCAACCAAATAATTAATAATTAATAATGAATAATTAATAATTAAATGATTCATGTCTTGAAGCCTCCCCTTTCAAGGGAAAACAAATTCTTTTTTCCTTTGAGTCAATCCTCTCCCTAAAAGGGTAATTATTAATTGTTAATTGTTAATTGCTGAATGATGTCCCTTTCTTGTTCAATAAGGAAGGGTATTTTTTTTGCTTAATTTCAAAAAGTATACACAGTATAGTGACACTAATTGAAAGTTCTGTAATGATTCAAATATAAGCAAATGAGAACAAAACGTCACTACTCAAATGAGGATTTTCTATGATATCAACGCCCCGAAATACAAACAATATCAAACAGGAACAACTGAGAACATCCCATTTAAACGTAGGGATTGATAGTGGAAACGGATTCCTAAAAGCCTTTAGTGATATGGGACACAGCGTCAAAATCCCCAGTTACATCTATGAACCAACAGCCGAAACCGAAAGTAACATAGTTGCTCATGAGGGGTGTTCTGTGGTATATCTATCCGGTTCTCGTTCTGGAGAGTTAGCTACCAAGCAATGGTTGATAGGTTCTCCTGCCTACAGTGCCTCACCACAAGGCAAATTAGAGGTGGCACAACTAGACCGAGGTAAAGTTGACTACGCACTGGAGCTGTTCTTAGGTGCTATTGGGTGCATGGGTATTGATGCAGATAATTTAGAGGTTAATCTTTGCATCTCCATACACCATGCCAAAAGCTTCAAAGAGGACTTAATTAGAGCGCTCAAAGGCTGTCATACTGTGGAGTTAGGCAATTACCACTACAACATTACTATTAATAAGATTTTGGTTGTTAATGAAGGCATGGGAACATTAGCAGCGTTACTTGCTAGTGGCCGGGTACAGTCAGGACATAAGGTACTGCTCTTAGACTGCGGATATGGGACAAGTATTTCAACCGTTTATCAGTTCGGAAAGCAGATTAACAGAAATGTGATGACTTATGGTGTACGGGATTTATACGTCGCTATCGCCAAACATCCCGACATGATGAAGGCCAGGAATGGCAAAGAAGGAGACTTATTTATAATCCGCGACGGTATTGAGAGTAAGAGTTTTCAGTATGGAAAATATCAGCCTTTTGGTTTTGCCGAGATTTACCGCGAGTGTGTACAGACTTGGGGAAAAGAAAATCTCAGACTAACCTTAAAACAATTGGAGCCACAAATTGATTCTGCTGATTGTATGTTTGCTGTTGGTGGTGGTGCTTGCTTGCCAATGGTTGATAAGGCGTTAGCCTCTAAAGGTTTTCAAGTTCTCCCGAATGCCTCTACTCTCAACGCTGAAGGTCTCTTAGCATTAGCAAAAAACAGATTAGGAGGCAGCAAATAAATGAATAATTGGCAGTCAAGAAAAGCGTCTATTCGTCGTCATCAACTGCCATTTCTCCGGCAACTAGCTGACGAAATGGGTTATTACAGTATCTCTGATGCTGTTGATTATGCGATAGATGCTTGTAAAAAATATAGAGCTTTAGAGCCTACTGTAACTGTTACCAAAACCGAACTGCAGTCACAAATACAAGCATCTAATCCACAGCCACAAGTAGACCTAAATGATGCTTTCGATAATTTAGATTTTGGGGATTAATTATGTCAACAGAACAAAATTACCAGGAACTTTATCAACAAGTACAAGAGGAAATTAAACAGCAAGAATTAATCTTGTACTCCCTATATCAGACCCGAATTAAAATCAAATCTCAGTTGTTGGAACAAGTGCTAAATCTGGAGGCTAAATAATGCGATTACATTTCTATTTTTCACGCTTATCATCTGTTCATAGGTGCTAGAAAATGCCTATGTTGTTTTGAAGAAAGATACACTCAGCATTGGTATATTTGTCTCTTGCCTACAGTAACAATTCAGATTAGTTTTGAAGTAGAAAAACCTCAAAAATCGACCACAATAACAGAGTTATATTAGTCGCAAATCAAGGAGAGAATAGTGCTACAAATCAAAGTTTTAGGAGTAGGAAAAAATGGCTCAGACAAGTGGTTTAAGTTTTCTAATGTTACTGTCAATCAAGCCAAGCTAGCTGTTGTTAGTCAAGGCTATGAACCACTTTTATGTAGGCAATATCGTATTTCTCAAATACCTTTAAAATACTTTGTAAATCGGAGTAAAAAGTGAAAATTCACTCGCAATACATACCCCAGTATGTTGACACATTTATAAGGTTTCCTAATGCACCTCCACATATTAAATATATAAATGATTGTCGGTGCAGGAGGAAACATTTGACCAAGTTAAAACTAACTAAAATAGGAGTAAAAAATGGCAGACAATAATATTTTTTTCGGCGGTTCGGAAGTCGGGAAGAAAAACTCAGCAGGAAAAACAGCAGCTATTTCTACAGGATGTATTACCCCTGATAATGGAGGCTATTCGCAGGTTTTCCTAGAGGAAGGCTCAAATGCTGTTAATACTTGGGAAGCTAATGGATTAATGAGTTCTGCTGAACAAAACGCTTCCCTCAAGGAAACAGCCAAAGAACTTAAAGAGCAAGCCAAATTTGCAGCACAGGATTATACTTCTATCAAATCTATCGCTCAAAGTGAAAGTACGATCGCTAAATTCTGGAGTAAGAGTAAATTAATTGTGGCGCAGTCAGTGAAGAAACAGTTTGACGCTTTCAACGCAATGTTCACAGGAATGGACAGACTCTGGGCTGGCTTTGATGTGGGTAAAATTCGCCGTCAGCAACAGTTTCAACTAATTGACAAGCAACGTCAAACCACTCTAGGTACGATGCAACAAAAGCACTCCGAGCAACTGTCAGCACTAAATTCTAAGAATTAATTAATGTAGTTTTCGTGGAGGGGGATATTACCCCTCTTTATAATATTATGGCAAAACAGAAATTGATATGGTACGCGAGTTTGTTTGTTTTCAGCGCTTGCCTATCAATACTTCTAGCAGAAATAGTGCAAATGTACCCAGGATTTGCACTATTTTATTTAGGGTTAGCTTATGGAGCTTACCGAATATTTCAAGGAAATCAACATCCAGAAGCTAGAGATGGTATGGCAGCTAACCTAGCAAGAGGAAAAATAGACTTCGGATGGTGTCTGCTTATTGCCTTTACTGGAGTAGTAGTAGGGGGGTGCTGTTCATGGGTATTATGGACAGTCCAGCAACTTTCCTCATAGGAGGTTTAGGTGGCATGGCGATCGCTCTCCATCCCAACAGCTCAGATGCAGTGAGTGCTTACTTTGCAGGATGTGGAATTGCTAGTGCGGGTTTAGCCATGAAACGTTCCTACGAACTACAAGTAGATGGAGCTATAGCTAACACGATGAGGGAATATCAAGTCACTTCCACAGCAGCAGAAGCAGAAATTAGAATCAATCAAATATATGAGTCTGCTTACCCACAGCAACAACTGCCTATGATGTTGCCCAATACTGAACTTGATGCTGATAAATATTTTGAGTGGCATAAATTTGTTATTGAAAGTGACAAATATCCCCACGCCATCTTGGAAGGAGAAACAGGAGGTGGTAAGTCAACTTTAGCAACAGCATTAGTCAAATACTTAGGAGGTACAGTAATAGTATCAAACCCACACTATAAACCAGGTGATTTTTCAGAATTTGTCAACCACTGTAAAGGGATGAATTATGGTAGTTGGAAACAAGACATAATTCCAGAACATTATCTCAAGGATAATGAATCAATGGAAAAACTATTTAAGGATTTTCTTGATGATAATTTACCTTTTACAGTTAGTTGCGCTCATTTCTTCAAAATCATTCACATAGAAATGAAACGCAGATATAAACTAAGAGAAAAAGGAGTAGAAGATTATCCATTTATCAATATAATAGCTGACGAATTTAACGAAACTATAGACGAATTAAAGCAGTCAAAATCTGCCAAAGATGATGAATGGTTTAAGCCTACATTTAAACAATGTTTTATCTCAATTCTCAGACAAGCCAGAAAAGTCAATATTAGATTAATTGGATTAGTACAAAATGCAGAATTAGAAGCATTAGATTTAAAAGGTTTAGGTTCAGTTAGGAAATGTTTTAAGAGAATAAGATTAGGAGAAATAGCCAAGACTTATAGTAAAAGAGTTAACCCCGAAGTTTATGCTTGGTGTCACACTCAAGATTATCCGATTTTAGTAGAAGATACTCCAGCCAAATTACCAATTCCTATTAATGTAATTGCTTTGGAATCTGTCAAAGTAAGTAATGATAATGAAGGGGAATCAAATCCAGATAAAAATGTTGAAAATGTTGAAAATTTTGATGAGGATGAAGATAATATTTCTGAGGATAGTTCAGATAATAATCAAGATAAAAGTGCGGATGATTCAGAAGATAAAAATCAGACACCCCCAGAAAATAAAATCAATTTAAAGAAAGATGAATTACCAACATTGTCACAAATTGAAGAGGAGATATTAGCCTTTTGTGCTTTAGAAAAATCTGTCACAGCTAGAGATATTCAAAGAGCATTTAAAAAGTATAAATTGAACGCAAATACTGTTAAATCAATCCTTAAAGATTTTGAAGCAAAAGGACTAGGAAGTGTGTCTGAGAAAAAAGTAGGAGGCGCTGTCTCCGTGACATTTACCATCCGTGACAGCAAAGGAGACAACTAGATGTCACTGGCTGTATCCACGCTGTCTCTATCCCGCTGTCACCCATATTTTATAAGATGTCCAACCAGTTTTACAACCAGAATTATTTTCCTGCTAAAAACCTAAAAATCATTTCTGTTGCTACTGCGGTGTAGCGATCGCCGTGACAGCGAAAGTTCAAAAAATAAAGTTACAAACTAAACTTATTAAATAGGAGACAAAATTATGAAACAAGCATTACAACCAAATCCAGAGAATCAACCTACTTTACCCTCTCAAATAATCAAAACAGTTTTGCCAGTAGTGGGGTTATGCTTAGTGTTAGGAGGAGGTGGGTTAGTAGCGGTATTTAGTCAGAAGCAAAAACCAGAAAAAGTGGTAGAAAAAATTATTCAGCCTGTGGATGTACAAACAGAAACGTTACGACCACAATCGCCACCATATACAATATTTGTAGAGGGCAATAAAACCATCGTAAAATTTTCTGAAAACCATGGAAGTATCCAATTTTTAGATTTATCTAACGAGCAAAAAGTTTGTTTGGCAAATGGTGGTGGTATTGGATGTGTTTTACCTGGTTATCAGCCTAAATTAGAGGTAGTTCAGGTTGAACAAAAACCAGTGCCAAAAACAGAAGTTAAACGTCAAACTTTCAAGATTTCAGATATTGAAGTCTCTAAAAATACGATGGATAATATTATGGTTGTTGGTGGTGTAGTTTTAGGGCTTTTGTTGATAAATGGATTCAAGAAATAAGAATGCCAATAAATCCCCAGAAGCTGAAAAACTTCTAGGGATTTTTCTTTGATTAACTATTTAATTGACATCGAATTTCTGTTCAATACAGAGGATGGATTAATTATTTTTAGGTTGATTGGCAAAGTACGCCCAGGTGCCGAGAATAGAAGCCAATACCCAACCTACAATTAATACTAATTCCACAGGTAAAAAAGTAGTAGTATTCATCATTATTAATCCTCCAACAAGTAAAATTTTCATGTTTTTGAGAACAGTCACAATGTAGCAAGGCTAAAAAGTAAGCTGCAACATTTATTAATGAATTTCTAGAATTGTTACATCTGTTGATATTCTTCTCAGGGACTAATACCAAAATAGAGTAATTAAGTGGTACGAAAAATGAGTAACTTATCTATACAACGATTTAACTATGAGCATTTTATAAGGCACATCAAATTGTTAGTTTGCTATCTTTCCTGTTGGCCATATTTGGCTGATTTTTTGTACTATGTACAGTGACAACAGAACTGTACAATGTACATAAAACAGAACAGTAAACAGAACAATGAATGTCCAGGAATTACTATTGAGGTACGACTTAAATTCTCGTTCAGCCCTTTACACAAGGTTAAAATTTTTAGGGTTTGAGTTGGCTAAAAATGAGAATGATAAAGCTTTTGCGACTCCAGAGCAATTGGCCTACTTAGACCAATTACATGAACATATTAAGGCCGGAAATAAAATGTCCACCTTTGTTAAGCCATCTCAAGTGGATGTAGTATCAGCTAACACTGTACAGTTCAGTGTACATAGTACAGAACAGCAAAAGGCTAAAAATGGCCATCAGACTGAACAGCTCACAGTACAGTCAGCAAATGCTGAAATTCTGTTAGAAAGTTTAGTTGGCGTGATTATTAGTAATCTTAATCCTGCTAAAAATTCACTTCAAAAACATAGAGATTTGAAGGAATGTGAACAGGAAAAATGGCTTTTGACTACTAAAGAAGTAGAGGAGATTGTAGGGAGAAAACCTAGAAAGATGAAAGGTGAAAGCTATGCAATTATTGGTGGGTGGAAGTTTATAGCTAAAGGGCGATCGGGAAATCAGACTCTTTGGCAAGTTGAACAGTTGGAACTCTAAATGGGCTAAAACTAGAGAAACTGTAAGAAGCGTGCCAACTTACCTGTGATACACTCCAGTAGCTAGCTTTAGCCGAGATAATTGTCTCAAGCATATTCGGTAGCACTTGTTTAGCGAAGCGGCCTGAACCGAGCGTCTTTTGCCTTTAAAACTTTGTATTTTTTTAAATCAAGCTCGTGTTCAGGTAAACAAGTGCAGCGTAGCGTTACCAAATATGCTTCCGTTGTTTCCCGGCTTTCTTGTGCATCAATCGCCGACTACTGTAGCTTCCAAAAGCTGAAAGATTACGGAATCTTACTAAAACGGTTGGTTCCGACGCCAGGAGGAAACGAAACCTAGCGACACTTGCAATCGGCGGCTATTCTTAGACGCAACCCTTACGGAGACTTAAATTTTAGAAGGTGAGCTGGCGAACTTCTGAAATTTTTAGTCGCAGTTGGGTTAGATTGCTTAGTGGAGGTTGGTTAGTTTTAGTTAGATGGAGTTCTTGAGGTGTTGGTTGCGTTTTTCGACTCAACTCTCAAAAATCAAAAAAAATAATAAAAGTACATAACTAAATACCTATATTTCTGTTATAATTAAACTTGATAGAACACAAAAACAGAATAATTTTAAAGGAAAAAGTTATGAGTATCGCAGCAAAAATGGAAATTGTCCTAAAGTTTTCCGAACTACCAGAGGCAGAAACAGTTGAGAATGGATGGCAATACTTCGAGCTAGATTCAGACGGCATAATTGTTAGTATAACAGTCAAACCAAAAATTTTCAAAAAGTTAACAACTGCAGCAGAAAACTATCCATTGTGGGTTGCAGCCATCAGTGGGAAAATGGGAGAAAGCACAGAGAATGGATTTAAACTGGAGAATCCCGCCATCCAAGTCTTTGAGAAGAAACCCAAAGCTGAAAAATCTGCATAAGAGAAGCTTGACAAAGTACACACAGACAAGTAGGCTGTATTCAGCCTACCGATGAGGTTTTCCCATGTCAATCTTATGGAGTCTTTCAGATTACATTGCTCTTGGCTACATTGCTGTGTTCCCTGGTAGCAGGCTTCGTGTTGGCTTTTGCTATAGTAGTCATGCCGGGAATCAAGACTTTAAGCGATCGGGATAAAATCCCGAGCTTTTCAGGTAATGGATGGCATCCCATGCGAATAATCAGCCGATTTTTGTGTTAGTCTGGGTTGGTTCAATCGTAGCTCTAGTGGCCTCATCTGTGCTTGGCATCGGGCAATTGGAGGGAGTGGAGCGTCTGCTCACACGGAAGTGCGGTACTTGCTTACCAACAAGGTTGTTCAATTGCCTACTTTCACGATTAACGTACCCTTGAATAACAAACTGCAAATGCTGAATGTTGATGAGCTGGATGAAACTGCACAAAAAGCAGCTCGTATGGACTTTGAACCACGTTGGCTCCTATGGAATTCAATCAGGACAACTTTTGCCTGCCTCGTATCTAGCCTGTTAATTATTCTATTACTTAGACTTTGAAAAAGTTGGTGTCAAACTAGAGAAGAGAAGCTGTAATGAGCGTGCCAAGTCAACTAAAAATCTGGGAATCTTCAATCTCTAAAAACTTTATACAGAAAGACCTTCATCTCTGGATTGCCGTAAGCGTGACAGCTTCGCGCTTATTTACCCCTATTATCTACATATCATGTCTATATGGTATTTATAGTTATAATTGTCAAGCATTTTCCAGCTTAAAGACTAGCAATAATAAATGACAGAAACAACAGCAAATTATGATGAACCCTGGAAAGCAGCAATATCTGAATATTTGCCATCTTTCCTCAATTTTTTCTATCCAGAAATTCACAACTCCATTAATTGGAAAAAAACACCAATTTCTCTAGATAAAGAACTAGAACAAATTACAGCTTCAGCTACAACAGAAAAACGTTATGCTGATAAATTATTTCAAGTTTGGTTATTAGACGACCAAGAAATATGGATTTTAATTCATATAGAAGTTCAAAGTCAATATGATCGAGAATTTCCTAAACGAATGTTTATCTATAACTATCGAGCATTCGATCTTT
>JAAUYJ010164728.1_pt1 | contig 19063 bp, 18 predicted proteins | sample 7278031 | NCBI WGS metagenome assembly JAAUYJ01 (sample SAMN14350222, study PRJNA611818) | marine sediment metagenome | isolation source: surface marine sediment (1.8m) | place: French Polynesia: Moorea | collected 2018-08 | reverse complement strand
TTGTCTTTCTAGTATTACTATTTTTGAAATTGACTACGGATTACAATTAAAACCCAGTTTAATCAAAAAGATTAATCCGCAACTGCAAGCAATTTATCAAAAAGTAAAAATTATCGATTTTTCTCCTACTGAAGCTAAAGCAGCAGCAAATATTAGAAGCAACTTAAAACAAGCTGGAACACCTATTGGTTACTACGATCTTTTAATTGCAGCTACCGCACAAGTTAATAATTTGACTTTAGTTACTAGCAATACTCAAGAATTTTCTAGAGTTCAAAATTTACAGTTAGAAAATTGGAGATTATAGTTATTATTTGAGATAGCTGCGATCGCTTTTTGTAGAAAATAACACAAGTTTAAAAATTTCCTATTAGCAGTTATTGAGCCAATTTTGAAGATCATCAAGAGATTGAAAATCTAGTAAATCTTCAGTTAAAGAATCTAGCTGACTAGCTTCTAAAGACTTGATGCGATCAACGATATTTTCTGAAATATTACCTAATTTCCGATTGAGTTGACGTAATATAGTAGTTACTTGCCCCTCTTTTTGCCCTTCAACTCTTCCTTCTTCTTTCCAGCTAGTAGTAATTTGCATAATCCTTTCCTTTTCCTCTAATCCCATTGTACTTAACTCTGATTGGAAGATCGCTTTCTCATTAGGATTTAACTGAAGATAGGTATCCACAAAACCTGAAATTAACTGCATTTTTGCAGGAGCGAGTTTGAGGGAAACCATCAACCGCAGACATTGAGCTTTAACTCTAGGGCGATCTTGTGGCTCGATTCTCATTTTTGCCATCAGCGCAGCAGCAACAGGATTTTTTTGTTTGAGAAAGTCGCGCCAATTGAGACGATTTAGCTGCACTATTTGGTAATCAAAATTTAAAACTTGTTTATCGGGGAAATTAATTGCAAAGTTACTTTTATCCAATCTTTTAGGAGAATCATAAGAAAATATGACTATGGGATAGATTGGGCGGTCATACTTTAGAAAGAGACTACAGAAATAGCGAAACATTCGGCGGTTAAATTCTAGAGTATTAGAAGCCTGATTTTCTACATGGATTAAAAATGAATAATCTTGTGCTTGAAATTGAGCTAGAGCAACGATGTCCATAATACTCTTTTCCCCTTGAACCAGATCGCTAAAAGTTTCCTTATCTACAAATTGAATCGAGTTAGTATCTAGATATTCGAGTATGGAAGGAAAGAATAAATCGAGGAATTGTACAAAGAAAGTTGTTAAGAGCTTCTTAAATAATTGGTCGTGATTGATATTTGTCATCTTTGTAGTTTATCTGAAGACCACTATTAGTAGATTTAGATAGTGCGATCGCCATTGACATTCGACTGACAACAAGTACAATAGGGCGCAAGCCTTGCGCCCTATTGTTACTCAATCCAATTTTTCGCCCTTTCTACTGCTCTTTTCCAAGTAGAATAATTAGCCTGAGCTAGACTCGCTTCTTCCCCTGGGGAAAATACCCGATCTATCTCACGACTAGATACTAAATCTTGATAGCTATCCCAAAAACCCACAGTTAACCCTGCACCAAAAGCAGCACCTTGGGCTGTAGCATCGAGAATTACAGGACGTTCGATTTCAACTCCTAAAGCATCTGCTTGAAACTGCATCAAGAAATTGTTTTGAGTTGCACCACCATCGACTTTAAGTAAAGATACTGGTTTTTCACTGTCTTGGTTCACTGCTTCTACTACTTCTTTTACCTGATATGCGATCGCCTCTAAGACGGCTCTAACCATATGTTCTCTTTTTACTCCCCCAGTAAGCCCTAAAAATGCGCCACGAGCATTCATATCCCAGTGAGGCGCACCTAAACCACTGAGGGCTGGAACAAAATAAGCTCCATTAGTATCAGGTACTTGATTGGCTAGAGTTTCGCTTTCTGCTGCACTACCAATTAGTTTTAATCCGTCTCTGAGCCATTGAATAGATGCTCCTGTGGTAAATATTGCTCCTTCTAAAGCGTAGTTAGTTTGCTCTGGTGTACTCCAAGCTACGGTTGACAGTAGTTTTTCTTGAGAGCGAGTTACTTGTGTTCCTGTTTGAGCCACTAAGAAACATCCTGTACCATAAGTGCATTTGAGTAATCCTGGGCGATCGCATCCGTGAGCGAATAAGGCTGCTTGTTGATCGCCAAATAGAGCAGCGATGGGAATTTCTGCCCCCAAAACTTCAGCATCAGTTGTGCCAAATAAGCTCATACTGGGACGAATTTCGGGCATAATATGCTCAGGAATGCCAAATAATTCTAATAAGGACTTATCCCAATCTCCTGTATCCAAATTCATCAGCATAGTGCGACTCGCATTACTAATATCTGTAGCGTGGACTTTGCCTCCTGTTAATTTCCACAATGCCCAAGTATCTATCGTTCCGGCTATAATATTGTCCCAATTTATATCAGGTTTATTTTCTTTGACCCAGTTAATAAGCCACTGTAATTTAGTAGCGGAGAAGTAAGCATCTAACACTAAGCCCGTCTTTTGTTGAATTGTCTCTGCTTTTCCTTGTTCTCGTAAATCGTTACAAATCTTACTAGTGCGTCGGTCTTGCCAGACAATAGCTTTATGTAGAGGTTCTCCTGTAGTTTTGTCCCATAGTAGGCAAGTTTCTCTTTGTACCGTTAAACCGATCGCTGCTATTTGAGATACTTCAATATTGGTCTTAGCAATAACTTGTTTAATACAATTATGGGTATCTTGCCAAATTTCTTGTGGATCATGCTCTAACCATCCTGGCTCGGGATAGTGTTGAGTAAACTCTTGGTATGTTTGACCAAAAATATTGCCTTGTTGGTTGAATAAAATGGCGCGATTTCCTGTTGTACCCAAGTCAAGAGCCAGAACATATTGAGGGCGATCACTCATAAGTTAATAGGAAATAATAATTCTGCTAGTAGCCTAGACTTACCAGTAAAGTTATAGTTTATGATTTTTTATTAGGTTTTTTTAATCCTCACTACTCTCACTGAAGGTGCGCGTTCGGTGAAGGGCGACGAAGTCTAGCGACCCCTCATAATTTATCCCTCATCCCCAATCCATATCATAGAAAAAATCAGGAAAATATTGAGATTTTCTTAAGCTTTAAATGTGAGCAAAAAACTAAAATTTAGTGACATATTGTCTGATTGAAAACAGCCCAACCTTTTGGCTGTGTTAGAATCACCATTACACGGGCAAGCAGCAGGTGATAGATAAAAGGTCATGTTTGAACGCTTCACAGAAAAAGCCATTAAGGTGATTATGTTGGCCCAGGAGGAAGCACGCCGTCTGGGACACAACTTCGTTGGCACAGAGCAAATTCTTCTGGGCTTAATCGGCGAAGGAACTGGAGTCGCAGCCAAAGTACTCAAATCAATGGGAGTTAATCTTAAAGATGCTCGTATTGAAGTTGAGAAAATTATTGGTCGCGGTTCGGGTTTTGTAGCAGTGGAAATTCCTTTCACTCCAAGAGCCAAGAGAGTCCTCGAACTATCTTTAGAAGAAGCTCGCCAATTAGGACACAACTATATAGGAACAGAACACTTACTTCTAGGTTTAATCAGAGAAGGAGAAGGAGTAGCTGCTAGAGTCCTAGAAAATCTCGGAGTAGATTTATCTAAAGTTCGGACTCAAGTTATCAGAATGCTCGGAGAAACTGCTGAAGTAGCAGCAGGTGCAAGCTCTCCAGGTAGAAACAAAACTCCTACTCTGGATGAATTTGGTTCTAATCTGACTCAAATGGCACTGGATGGAAAACTCGATCCTGTCGTAGGCAGACAAAAAGAAATTGAACGAGTTATTCAAATCTTGGGTCGTAGAACTAAAAATAATCCCGTTCTAATCGGTGAACCAGGGGTGGGTAAAACAGCGATCGCTGAAGGTTTAGCACAGCGCATTGCTAACAAAGATATCCCCGATATCCTTGAAGAAAAACGAGTTGTCACCCTTGATATTGGCTTGCTAGTAGCAGGTACTAAGTATCGCGGTGAATTTGAAGAACGACTCAAAAAAATTATGGACGAAATCCGTCAAGCAGGAAATGTAATTCTGGTAATTGACGAAGTCCATACCCTAATTGGTGCTGGTGCAGCAGAAGGTGCAATTGATGCAGCTAATATCCTCAAACCAGCTTTAGCCAGAGGAGAACTACAGTGTATCGGTGCAACTACCTTAGATGAGTACCGTAAACACATTGAAAGAGATGCAGCTTTAGAAAGACGTTTCCAACCAGTAATGGTGGGTGAGCCTTCAGTAGAAGAAACTATCGAAATTCTCTACGGCTTGCGAGAACGTTATGAACAACATCATAAACTCAAGATATTAGACGAAGCTTTAGAAGCAGCAGCTAAATTATCAGACCGTTATATTAGCGATCGCTTTTTACCGGACAAAGCCATTGACTTGATTGATGAGGCTGGCTCTCGGGTTCGTTTGATTAACTCCCAACTACCTCCAGAAGCTAAGGAGTTAGATAAAGAATTACGGGATGTTCTCAAGCAAAAAGATGATGCAGTACGTTCTCAAGACTTTGATCGGGCTGGAGAATTACGCGATCGTGAAATGGAAATAAAAGAGCAAATCCGCTCTATTGCTTCCGCGAAAAAATCTGAAGGACAAAGCGATGGCTCTGGTGTAGTAGATGAAGAAGAAATTGCACACATCGTAGCTTCTTGGACTGGTGTACCAGTTAATAAGATTACTGAAACAGAATCCGAAAAGCTGCTACATATGGAGGATACTCTCCACCAGCGTATTATCGGTCAAGAAGATGCAGTTAAAGCTATTTCTCGCGCTATTCGTCGTGCTAGAGTCGGTTTAAAAAATCCCAACCGTCCCATTGCTAGTTTTGTTTTCTCTGGTCCTACTGGTGTGGGTAAAACCGAGTTAACTAAAGCTTTGGCTACTTATTTCTTCGGTTCAGAAGAAGCCATGATTCGTCTTGATATGTCCGAATACATGGAACGCCATACAGTATCTAAACTGATTGGTTCTCCTCCTGGGTATGTCGGATATAACGAAGGTGGTCAATTAACCGAAGCAGTGCGCCGTCGTCCTTATACTGTAGTATTATTCGACGAAATCGAAAAAGCACACCCCGACATCTTCAATATGCTTCTGCAAATCTTAGAAGATGGTCGTCTAACTGATGCTAAAGGAAGAACAGTAGATTTCAAAAATACTCTTTTGATTCTTACTTCCAATATCGGTTCTAAAGTTATTGAGAAAGGTGGTGGCGGACTCGGTTTTGAGCTTGAAGAAAATGCTGGAGAAGCACAATACAACCGTATTAAATCTCTGGTTAACGAAGAACTGAAAAACTACTTCCGTCCTGAATTCCTCAATCGTTTAGATGAGATTATTGTCTTCCGTCAGCTAAACAAAGAAGAAGTCAAACAAATCGCCGAAATCTTGCTCAAAGAGGTCTTTGAGCGTCTGACTGAAAAAGACATTGCTTTGGAAGTTACTGACAAGTTCAAAGATCGTTTAATCGAAGAAGGATTTAACCCTGCTTACGGTGCGCGTCCTTTACGTAGAGCTATTATGCGTTTGTTAGAAGATGTATTAGCCGAAGAAATCCTCTCTGGTCGTTTAGGAGAAGGAGATACAGCAGTTGTAGATGTCAATGATGAAGGAAAAGTTGTTATTGCTCCTCAACTGAAAAAACAAGAGCTATTACCTTCCTCTTAAGCAACTATAAAAGAGTAATTTTAATTAGAGTAGAGAACTTAGTTTCTCTACTTTTTTTTACGACAAAACAAGGAAGGAGGGGGCAGTAGTCCGCTGCCTCCTCCTTCCACTATGAGAATGATTATTATTCTTGATAATCAATATTATATTTTCTGGAAGTCCCTATACAGTCTGAATTGATTTGCTGCCAAACTGATTAACAAAAGCAATTTTCTCCTCCAAAGTTTTTAGACCAGACAAAGCTAGGTCAATTTGATGAAAACGAGTTGCTAAACCCATGCGATTGGCAATTTGAATAGCTAAACCTGGTCTAGCATTTAATTCCAAAATCAAAGGACCAAGATTTTTATCAAGAACAATATCAACTCCCAAATAACCAAGATTACTCAATTCTGCGCTGAGAGCAGAAATATAGAGAATTTTGTCCCAGTTGGGAATTTGTAAATTGGCAACAGGTAAATTAGTGTCAGGATGAAGTTCCACAACTTTATCCTGCTGAACCGCAGTGGTTGTTATACCAGTTGTGATATCAACTCCTGCACCTATTCCTCCTTTATGTAAATTAGCTTTGCCATCAGATTCTTTAGTGGGCAACCTTAACATAGCCATCGCTGGTACTCCCTGATAAACAACCACCCGAATATCAGGAACTCCTTTATAAGTAATTTTTTCAAATACGGGATCAAAATTAACTCGATATTCTACTAAAGCCACATCAGGTTGACTTGCCAAACTATACATCCCACTTAAAATATTAGACAGATAGTAAGCCAGGTCATTATCACTGATTGTATCTCCCCCTACTTTCCGCCAACCATTGTCAGTGCGTTGGTCAATGACAGTAATCCCATCACCTTGAGAGCCTCTAGCTGGTTTAATCACAAAGGTGTTATGGTCTTTGACTAGTTTTTGAAAGTTTTTAATTTGCCATTGATACTCAATTACAGCATAGAGTTCTGGAATATCTAGACCAGCTTTGATCGCTAGTTCTTTAGTTTGTCGCTTGTCATCTACCAAAGGATAAAACTTACGCTGATTTAAAGGCATAATATATTTGGCGTTGCGAGAATTGAGACCTACAACACCAGCTTGTTGCAGTTTCTTGGCAATTTGCCACATTTTTTCCTACTCCTGTTGAACTAAACTGCGAAAACGATACAATTCCAAAAATCGATAACCAGTGTAACGACCCATGAGAATGGTTATAGCCAAAACAATCAATAGCAGTTCAGGATAGGCAAAGACTATAAACTGGATATAAGAAATACTCATCACTATATAGGCAAGAATAGCAGCTAACAGACTAGCCAAACCTCTGTTAATACTATCTTTTGCTCCATACTCTTCCCAAACGACAGACATTCTCTCAATGACCATTGCCAAAATAACCATCGGTAAGAGAGCAACCTGAACTCCTGAACCCACATTAATCATTTCGAGGAGAACACTGGATAAAACCATCAGCATAATAACTACTAGTAAAACTGCTGAAAGTCTAGGCACCGAAAGAAGTTTCAGTTTTTCAAAATAGGAGCGAAACATCAAACCAACTGCCACAATGACAGTAAATAAAATTATTCCTCCTAAAAGATTGGTTTCTCGAAACGATAAAGCCACCAGTACAGGAGTAAATGTCCCAAAGGTTCGCAACCCAATAAATTGACGTAAGATAATCAGTACCAAAGCCCCAATGGGAACCATCAATAGAACTCGATAAACTTGTTGAATATCAACAGGAAGTTCAAACAAGGTCAGGTTGTAAATAGGGTCTTGTTTAATGGCAGAAAGTGCTTTAGATGCTAGATATTGGGGATTAGAAATACGACGTACCGAAAAAGTGACATTTCTGAGTTTACCCCCATCAACCTTTGCCACTTTTACAGCGGGAAATCCACGCCACCAAGCAAAATAATAGTCGGGAATATTAGCTGTACCAGTATCAATTTCATAGGGTTGCCAATTATCATCTTGCCAAACTTCTATCCAATGAACAGGTTCTATTCTCCGTCCCGATTTTCTTAAATCTAGTCCTCTAACAGCACGAGCTGGAATTCCTTTCATTCTCAATAACAAAACGATACCATCTGCTCTTTCGGCAGCAGGAAGCTTCGTCGTAGGATCATCTAGTAGCAGTTTTTCTTCTTCTGATATCGTTTCATCTGTGAGTTCGGAAACTGCTTGTCGAATATAAATATCGGTGGTGGCAGAACGCTGGTCTATTTTCTTTTGCAGACTATTGAGAGCAGCTTGGCGAGCATCAGATATGGAGTCAACTAAAAATTCCCACTCTAAAAACTGAGAAGGATCACGGGCTGTGCCAATGGGAGATTCTGCTCGTTTAAAACGAAAAACATCAGCTTGATAATATAAATTTAAACGACTTTCTGCTAAATTATTGGCTGACCAAGTGACTAATCTGCCTCCCTGTTTATTAACAGAAAGAGTCAAGCCAAAATCTTCAGAGTGAAATTTTTCTTCAACTACCCCAAAATTCCCCTCTGACTGAGGTAAAGATAATTGGGCGATTGTAGCTGGCTCTGTGCTTTCGAGACCGACTTTAGCCTCAACGCGCCAACTTTCTGAACTAGAATCAGGCACTAGGGGAAAGTCCAACACCGTTGATTTATAAACGAAAAGAGCAACACCAATAACTATTAGGGATGTTACTAAAATAATTAGTTGACGATTCTTCATTGGGTTATTTTAATGGTTAACAATTTAGGGGAGTAGTAAATTCAGCAGCAGAATTGACTAAAAAACCGTTTTCTAAAAAGGAACGACCCAATAAAAGGGGATAACTTAATTCACTTCGGTCAGTAAGATTAACTTGAACAGTCTCTGAATGGCGACCCAAACAAATACGGAGCATGACAACAGGTCTTTGGGCATTGGCTCCTGTCCGCTGTTTAATCACAGCCGTCCGTATCACTTCTCTTTCAAAGATTGCATCTCGACCATCATCTCCTGTCACCTGGAATCTAACCCATTGTTTACCTTGTCGCTCAAAAAATTCCATATCACTGGCATCAAGAGAAGAATGATCTGCTCCTGTATCCAGTTTGGCTTCCATATCTAAAGTAGCTTCCACCAATCTGGCTTTTTCTAAATAACCATAGATGCCAATATTCTCAGCAGTTTGAGAACGAACCATTCTGGGTAGGATTAAGGATATTAGTAATAGGGTTGATAGTCCAAGATGTTTCATAGTAGGCAAAAAGTAGATTTTTGGGATGCTTGAACTTAGTTTCAATCAGAATAAAATGATCAGTTAGAAGTTAAGTAGTCGGGCAAAATTAATTGGATAGTTGAGATAAAAAATAGACAATAGGTATATAGATAAAAGTTTTTAGATTAACTAACAGTAAAAAAATATACAAATAATTTTATAGTTTTCCTGAGATACTTATAATTTTTTTAAGGGAACATAGACAATCCTGGTATTTCTTGAAGTAGCTTAATTGAAGACTCGGAAAAAATAGGAAAATTAGCTTTGCCTAAATAACTTTTACTACCCATTTAATTAAAATAAGTTTAAAGATTAATCATTTAAACCTCCACACCCTTTATAGTTTAGTATCAAAGCCTAAAAAACGGGAGTTAATCAAGATTTGATTACCAATTCTCGAAACTAATTAAATACCTGAGAATTACTTGTTATTAGAAAAAAACTCCCAAACCCTTGTTTTATCTATTGCCAGATGAGCTGTTGCCTATTGCCTGAACCTCTACTAAGTCTCTTATTACTTTTGAGAAATGGTATGATTACCAACTCTAGGAAAATTTTATCGGAAAAACCTTGATTTATAACATTAAGTTTTTTGTTTTTTTTATTAAAAATTCTTTAAGACTAGATACCAGGGTAAACCTATCTTATTTCAGGGCTATTTCATTCTAAAAACTGTCACAATCTGCTCTAGTCCAAATCTACATTTTCGCTGTGCTTGAGCCATATTATTAAATCCAGCATTTCGATATAAATTAACAGCTAAATTCTTAGCAATTGCCATTAATTTAGGTAAAGGTAAGATGGGAATTCGAGATTTATCTTCGCCTTGAGTAACATCTCTAATATAATATCCCTCTTGCTTTCAGTCTGATAAAAAAGAGATAAATAGGTCAGTGAAGAAGAAAAAAGATGACCTACTTTCAAAGTAAAAAATTTGACTTCGGAAAAGTTCAAACGCCTATGTGGGGTTAAGAAAGAGACGTTTGCTTCATAGGTTGAGATAGTAGAAAACGAAAACATTTTTGTTTCCAGTGAGAATAGAGGGTTTGATTGTTGATGTTTAATTCTCGCGCTATTTCTGAAATTTTTTGGGGTGGTTGTTGGAGTAATAAGCGAATGGCTAAACACTGACAGTTACATCGGGGATATTTTCGGGGATAAGTTTTGGTAAGCTTTTTATGGAAGTCTTGTTGGATAGAGTCAGCGATCGCTTGTCCTAATCTGGCTTGTTGATTGGCTTGTATTTGGGCAATTTGGGTATCTAATAAACTAAGGGAGAAACGAGGGTAGTTCATCAAATCAGTTCTGAGCAATAGCTTTATTTTGCCAAAATATATATGTCGAAGGAGAAAGAGGCAGATGAGCTAAAAAATATTGTACTTTAGCTAAATCCCAATTCAAAGTTTCTTGGGGAGCAATAGGAGGCACAGCGATCGCTATTTTGAGAATTCCCTCAATTAATTCTGCTGCAAATACTATAAATTTTGCTTCTAACCAAACAGGAAAGATGCGAACTTCCACAGTATATTTATTGGGGAGAGAATACACTAAGTTTTTTAAGTTAAAGTCACAATACTTAGTCAGTGGCAACTTAGTTAGTTGAATTTGTGCTTCTAGCCAAGATAATTGCTGGAAACTAGAATTATTAACTAGCTCAAATAAAAATTTAGGCAACTTTCCTAATCGTTGACAATTAAGATTAGTCCCTACCAACTGGCGTAAATTGTCACCATGAGTCCAAAATAGATTAGGTCATAAAATCTCCATAGTTGACTTCCTTGTTGTATTGCTTGAATATGAGCATCAACTAAATACTGTTCTAGATAAGGGATACCATCATCTCCCCATAAAACCTTTCTGCCAATCCTAGCTTTGGTTTCTAGCCGTGATTGCCCCCAATAATTAGATAGTAATTCCGAATCGCAATAATTATATTTACTTCTAAAAAAAGCATTTAATTCTGCTTGTTGATTGTGTCTGTTACTGAGTAATGTGGAGTTTAAGTCTAATGATTCTTGCTGGGATTGAGAATCAATAGTATTGCCTAAGACTTCAGTAGGTATTCCGATTAAACAAGAAAAGATGGATTCTGATGGCTGTCGCCCCTTCAGGCCTCTAATTCTGAAGTTATTTTCATAATATTCAAGGGAAAATTTATCTTTTCTTCACCTAAATTCTTAAGACAATTGCCAAAATGTAATTAATCAAATCTACTTAATAGTTTTAGCTTAGTTTATGAAAGCCACTAAAAACAATTACCAATTCTTTTCTAACTTTTTTACCACACTATTAAAAACTAACAGTTTTTTTTCTCTCTTGATAATCGCAATGGGTTTGCTTTTTACCTCTCAGAATAAAAACCCTGTATTAGCACAAGCTAGTCCCGATACTACTGTCGATGTCGAGCTAGTTTTATCTGTGGATGTTTCTGGAAGTATTAGCAGTAGAGAATTCAATTTACAACGAGACGGTTATGCTAATGCTTTTAGAGACCCTCAAGTCATTGCTGCCATTGAAAGTCTGCCTAATGGATTAGCTGTTACCTTACAATACTGGTCTAATTCCCCCCATGAAGCAATTGGTTGGTATCTAGTTACAGATGCAGCCACTGCCCGCAATTTTGCCGATGCTATTGAAAATGCTCCGCGACCTAGTTACGGGAGTACTGGTCTGGCAGATGCGATTACTACAGCCAAAAATCTCTTATTAACCAATATTTATGAGGGTAAGTCTTTAGTTATTGACGTTTCTGGAGATGGACTAGATAATACGGCTCCTGTAGATAGTATCGATGTTAACTTCCTTGATGACCATTTTCAAACTCAGGGTCTAGATTTACCGAACTATCTTGATGGTAGAAGGACTTGCGCCAACGGTACCTATCGAGTTGCAGCTAATACGTCTAGTGGCAGAACTGTCAAAGGTCTAGCTCGTGTCCCAATTGAAAATGTTATTTGTCCTGCCCTTCAAGATGCTAGAGATGCAGCTGTAGCTGAGGGAATCACCATTAACGGCTTGGCAATCTTATCTCAAAATCCAGTAGTGAACTCAGGTAAAACACTCAATAATTTTCACAATTTACCATTTATCTTTGGTCAAGACCGCTTCGCCGTATATCGAGAGGATCAAATAGATGCTTATTACGAAAATAATGTCATTGGCGGTGAAGGTGCTTTTGTGGAAACAGCCCAAGGTTTTAGTGATTTTAGCCGTGCAGCAGTCGCGAAGATTCAACGGGAAATTACAGAGGCTAAAGAAAGAACCACTGTTATCTTTGCTGATTAATTAGTTATCCATTCAATCTGATCCATTTTCTCTTAATATTTTCCTTCTATTAATTTTTAAATTACACAAGTCGCAGGTCATGATCATGAAAAAACTAATTCTGGCTCTAGCATTTATCAGCAGTCTTTCTCAGATGACTGTAGCACAAGAAATTGAAACTACTCTTAGTGATACGGATTTAACCGAAATACAACAAAATGTTTGTTCTGTTTCCCTTACTTCTATCTCTGATGAAACAGCACTGGGCAATCCTTTGGCGACCAACAATTTAGGACAATACACTTACACTAAGACAGAAACTTACTATGTTAGTGATGATGATGATGATGATGATGATGATGATGATGGTTTTTATACAACCAGAACTGTAACCGTCACCGTTGATGCTGTTGAAGTCGATTCTACTATCCAAGATAATCTCTCCAATCCTTCTGCACAGGAAGAAGTCACTAATATCTGTCTTTAAACCAAGATTACTACTTGAAAAAGAAAGTATTTGCTTATCCTCTTCCGATATTGATTCGTCCTAATTCCCACAACAATTCTTGTTGCTTTTCGTAGGTTAGATGTCTTTGACCCAACCATCCCCATAGTCCTTGCAGTCTGATTCCTAGGTCTTGTCCAGGAATCATCTCCTTCGACCACTTTCTTTTTTTCTGACTTTTTCAAGAGATCGGAGGATGGTGGTTTTGAAGATGTTTTGCTGTCTAGCTCTCTGCTTATTCTGATGGCTGTCCCCCCTTCAGAAATGTTACTTAAACTGCAAATTTTTCTACAATAGTTACTCCAGCTAAATTCATTTCCACTTTAAAAACTTCTCCCTGTTGACAAGCAAATTCTAGCTGTATCCAATCATCACTGTCTTTAGCTGTTGCGGATAAACAAGTTTCTCCTGCTTCATCTAAGATTTTTACTGATAAACCAATAGGTAAATTATTACTTTCTCTATCGGGATATAGTTGCAAACAGAGATCGATAGTATTAGAGGATGACTCGGTTATTTTTAAGACTAAAACTATGTTTTCTTCTGTATTATTAACTTGCCAAGCTATAGCTTTTCCGCGACTGATAGTAGTAACAGCAGTATCAGTTTTACTAAGGCTTCTGGCAATTCTACCAGCCATTATTATGTTTACTGGTTGCCAATCTGGGGGAAAGAAACCAGTTAACCATTGACGCAGATTTACCTGTTGTTGCAAGGTATCTAAGGTATCAAATAAACGCTCTAAAGGTTGTAATTGATTGATATTAAAAGTTTCTGTGGCAAAATTAATATCTTTACTAGATATAAAGCCTAATAAATCTACTTGCTGTAATTTTTCTTCAAACTGCACTACTATATAACCCAGGCGATCTTCTCTAACTTCAGCAGGAATGGTAATAGTTTCGGCTTCTGGTAACACCGCAAGACATTCTATTTTTCCAAAGTTGGGTAATACTAAATCAGCAACATTAAAGATTGCTCTTATACCAGGATGCCAACAGTCACTTTGAGCTAAGTTAGTTGCTATGGGAAAGCATTTGAGATAAGTATTTACCGCATAAACAGCTAGGGTATTGAGATAAACTTGTTTACCTTTTTGGGGTGTGGCTTGTTGGCTAGCAAACTGTTGTGCATCATTATGTGCATGGCGATCTAGCAGTATAGTTAGTGGTGAGGATTGTGTAAGAGTCATTGATGGTGGGAGCGTGGTTATTGGTTAGTGGTTAGTGGTTAGTTGTTAGTAATTAGTGGTTAGTTCTTTGCTGATTTCTTGTAGTAAAGGAAGACATTTTTGTTTCCAGTGAGAATAGAGAGTTTGATTGTTGATGTTTAATTCTCGCGCTATTTCTGAAATTTTTTGGGGTGGTTGTTGGAGTAATAAGCGAATGGCTAAACACTGACAGTTACATCTAGGAGCTTTTCGGGGATGAGTTTTGGTAAGCTTTTTATTGAAGTCTTGTTGGATATAGTCAGCGATCGCTTGTCCTAATCTGGCTTGTTTGTCTGCTTGTATTTCGGCAATTTGGGTATCTAATAAACTGAGGGAAAAACGAGGATCGCTTATGTTTTCAATTAAGTCAATTCCTGAGTCGTCTTTACTACGGGGATAAACGCGCTGCGGATCATAACGTTTGTCAGAAACATATAAGTCACGGATGCGCCATTTGAGATAACCATTAATCCAAGTAACAAAACTTTGTTGTATAGATTCCCCTTGGGGTTCAAAGCAGTCTATATTTTTACTTACCCAAATTAAGGTGCGGTTGTATGCTTCTGGATAGTCTTGATGGGAGGATTTATAAATCCCTGGTAGTTGTTGAATGAGAATTAGTAAGCGGTTAAGGTTTTTCTGTCGCTGGAGACTTTGACTGTCGTAACCACATACAGATGATATAGCCTCTTTGATTTGTTCTTCCACTTTTTAAAGATTAGATGATTGCAAAAAAAGCTTATACTTATATCTTGCACCTTGAACCCATACCACCTAATACCGTTTTTATTTAAGGAAAGGGTGACTATGGGGAAGTGCGGGGGGATGCGGGGAAAGTGGGGGATTCGGAAAGTGGGGAATTGGGGAATTGGGGGAATTTAGTTCTTTTTTAATAACCATTTATCAGCACTATTAGTCATGATGACAATCAATCCCAAAATCTGATTAATATTGACTATAAAGTTTTCTTCCTGAATCTACGTCCAAATATTGGCATTTGACCGCCAACTTTTTTAGGAAAATCTTGAGAAAGCTCAAATATTTCCATAGCAGCATCAAAAGCAATTTTATAGACTTCTAAATCTTCATGATTACTAATAAAATTTGGGTTATTTCGCTGCATTTTTAGTTTTCCCTATCTTTCAATCAGGATAATTAGGTGATGGAGAATTGCAAAGAATTTAGGTCAAAAATTTCCCTACATCCCCAATCCCCCACTCGCGAAGCGACGAGTTGGGTCTCCCCCAATCCTTATTCCCTATTGCAAGAGTGCCTATTCCCTATTCGCGCTTCTCAACTATCGCTTCATATTTTGCACCTACTACTTAGTTTTTTTGGTAGCAATTTGATTAATTTCAGAATTACTAACTTCTTTAGAGTTTAGGAGTTGTTGCAAAGCTGTTAACAATGCTGCAAGTTTTCCTTCATTTAATAGGGTTTCAATTAATGATAAACCACTAGTAGAAAGTAATAATTTATTAATATCTCCTATGCCATTGTCATTATTCCCGTTACCACCAGGGAAGGCATAGATTTTAGTATCGCCCAAAACTCCAGGCTGAGGGGCTAAGGATTTGACAATTTCTGGCAATTTTACAGCTAATTCGGGCCAAATTATCTTAACTAATTCGGCTGTGCGATTGGCATTGCTAAGAGTGTTTTCTGCTTCGATTAAAGCTTTTTTCCCTTCTGCTTCTGCTAAAGCCTTATACTGGTTAGCTTCTGCAAGAGTGCGGATGGATTCTGCTTCTAATTCTGCTGCTTGACGGGCGATTTCTGCTTGGCGTTGACGACGAAAAACATCTAATTCTACTACATTGCGATCGCTTATACTAAGTTGTTGTGCTTCTTGTTCTGCTGCAATAATAGAGAGGCGTTGTTCTCTTTCCGCTTGTTCGATTTCAGTAGCGGTAACGACTGCTGCTTCTGCTTGCGCCCTTTCTGCTTCAGTATTGAGACGCTCTCTTTCTTTTTCTGCAATAGCAATTGCTGCTTCTTGTTGGGCTATTTGAGATTCTTGTTCTGCTTGAGCAACTTCTATTTTAGCTTTGAGACGGGATGCTTCAACAATTTTTTGACGATTGATTTCAGCTACTTCTGATTCTTGTTGTTGTAGTGCTTGAGCTATTTTTAATTCTTTATTTTTTTCTTCTAAGGCAATATTGGCTGCAATTTGTCGGTCTTGAATGGTTAATTGTTGCTGAATTTTTGATTCTTCAATAGTTTTTTGACGATTGATTTCAGCTACTTCTGATTCTTGTTGTTGTAGTGCTTGAGCTATTTTTAATTCTTTGTTTTGTTCTTCTAGGGCAATCTCTGCTTCAATTCTGCTTTGTTGCACTGCTAGTTCTTGTTGAATTTTCTCTTCTTCTACGGCTTTACTTTGTAAGATTTTATTCCGTTCTATTTTAGTAATTTCTTGGTCTTTAGATTCTTGAATTTCTCTTTCTGTTTTAGCTTTCAGGAATTCTACTTCTTTTAGCTGTTTGAATTTGGCATCTTCTTTTTCTTTTTTGATATTTAGAGACTGTTTTTCTGCTGTTAGTTCTTGCTGCTGAATAGCAATCTGGGTATTAAGTTCTAGTTCTTTCTTTTCTTGGTCGGTAGTTAACTCTACTTCTAATTTTTGTTTAATTGAACGCTGAATTGTCTCGGTTCTTAATTTGACTCCTTGGGCATCAAAAAAATTATTTTCGTCGTAAGTATCACTTTCTTCAATTTCAGATATTGCAATGTTGTTAAGAGTTAAACCAACTTTCTTTAAATCCTGTTGAATTAAATTCAGTACTTCATCGGCAAACCCTAGTTTATCAGAATCAATTTCTGCAATACTTTTTCTTTTCGCTGCTGCTCTAATTGCATCATCTGCTCTTTTTTCCAAGGCTTCTTTAATATCATTTTCGGAAATTCTGCCTTGTTTTGATAATCTAGCAGCAGAGACTAAAACATCTTCTTCGTTGGCATTAATACAAACATAAAACGTTACTCGCATATTAGCGCGTAAATAGTCTTGAGTCCTAACTGCTAAGTTATCAGTCCTTTCTACATCAATAGAAATTTCTCGCAAAGGAACTCTAGTTAGTTCGTGAAAACCTGGCAAGACAATACAACCACCATTTAAAATTACTGATTTTTTCTTAATAAAGACTCCTCCTGTCCGCACAAAAGCTTCATTATTGGGAGTAATTACATATACTCTTGTATATGCCCAAATACTGAGTAATAGTAATAAAATTAAAGCTCCTATTAGACTAGGGAAAAGGAGCGCACCACCCAACTGAGAAAAATTGGGCTGTAGATTAACATTCAGAGGATTTTCACTAACAATATTCATGGGTTTATTGGAATCTATTTTGACATTATTATTTACTAGCTCTTTTGATAAGCTACTCAAGTCTAATGATTGAATTAAAGTCAACCAAAATAACATGATTTTCCTCCTTCCATAGGTTTGATTATTAAACTAATTCTGTTGCCATTGATCGCGATCGCTTCCTTGACTAAGAATAGCTAAATAATAGTTTTCAGTATGTTCGATAATTAAAATTTCTTGACCATTTTGTGGAACTAGTTTTGCCCAAGAAGGTAAACAGACAGCTACCGTTACTAAATTCCGTGCAGGATCGATAATATCTGCTTGAGCAATTTTACCTTTTCCCTCATAAGGTACTGCTTTAGAATTAACAGTCCCCAGACAACCAATCAAACGATTACTACTAGCATCTTCCCCAAAAGAAGCAAAAATTTGACCTAAAGGACGAGCAATTAAACTACCGATACTAAAGCTGGTAATAAAAGAAACAATTAATATTAAACCACCCAATCCAAACATTCTTGTGGGAATTTCTCCAGTCAAATTACCAACAAAAACATTTAGTATCCAACCAGTTAAACCCCAAACACTAAAATCTATCGCCAAAAGTAAAATTAAAGGTGCTTTCCCAAAACCAAGCCAGGCTAAAAGTTGTAACGAAGTAAATTCCTCATTTCCATCCCCTCCACCTTCAAGTTCGATATCTGCATCTGTATCTAATTCTGCATCCAATTCAACATCATCATCACCTCCACCAGAAACAATAACTAACAGAAACAAGAGTATTCCAATACCCAGGAATATCCAGTAAGAAAGATTAGCTAAATTGAATAACATGGAACTTTTGTGTTTAAGTGGAATATCCACTTTCTAATTTAATCATTAACTCAGTATGTGTCTTAGAAAAACTATAATTTTTAATATTTTAGGGCGGGGTTTAGAATGTAAGAAAATTGGGGAAACGGGAGAAAAAACCCTCGCCATTTAGAGTGAGGTGTTAGTTTAAACCAGATACCGATATTGGGTTGGGGATTTAATAGGGTTTGGGAATCTGAATGCAGACTGTTAATTAAAGATTCTAGATGATAGGAAAAGCGATCGCAGATTAGAAACCCCTTTCCTTGAAACATTTTTAATCTAATTTTTTCATAACGTAAAACATCTAATACCCATGCTGGTTGAATATTGTCTGTAGTTATATTTTGTTCGAGAAATTTACTAAAAGCTATTGCATCTAAGAGATGTTTTTTACTTCCTGTGGGTAAGTAGGTTTCAGAGTATTTAAAGAATAGGCGATCTAATTCTTTTCCTAATACTTTATTAGTTAGGGGTAACAGCTTACGAATTTCTCCTAAACGTTTGTGCTTGAGTGAGCTTGCAAATAAATTTACCTGTTGGCTTGATAGTTTACTTAGCTGCTGGATTTCCTGACAGTTTAAACCGAAGCTCATTCCTACTACATCGGGATTAGTTAAAAAGTCATCTCGCAATTTACTGTCAGTATAGATGCGTGCTAAAACCTGTTGTACTGTTGATAAAGACATAATTTTTGTTATGAAGGATGAGGGATGAAGGATGAGGGATGAAGGATGAGGAGACTGGGAGAAAATTAGCAATCAACCACTAACCACTAAAGATACTTCTTGCTTGCCTCATATCTTGCACCTTGAACCCATACCGCCTAAAACTGAAGTTTCAGGCTAATATAATAAGTCTATTAAAATAGACTATAACTGTGATTAAAACTACATAAGAGTCCTCTTGAGAGGACTTTTCTGTATTAGCCAAGAAATTTATTTCTTGGTGATTTATCGCGGATGGTGCAAAATCTGAGCTTGCTGTAACTCTCTA
>JAAUYJ010056365.1_pt1 | contig 19123 bp, 4 predicted proteins | sample 7278031 | NCBI WGS metagenome assembly JAAUYJ01 (sample SAMN14350222, study PRJNA611818) | marine sediment metagenome | isolation source: surface marine sediment (1.8m) | place: French Polynesia: Moorea | collected 2018-08 | reverse complement strand
TTGAGTATAATTAATTTTTGGTATACTCCTAATCAAAGATTCAAGTATCCGACTATAAATATGATATATAACAGCATCAGGATTATTAGGTTGACGAATAAATAATAGTCGGTTAGTTTTTAATCTACTATTTGCTAGTCGCATCATTAGGTGAGTTTTGCCAAAACCAGGTTCTCCTATAACTACAACCCCTTTACTTTGATGATTTGTATCTTGCTTAATATCTTTTAGAGTAGATTGTATCCTATGAAATTCTTTACTAAAAACATTATCTGCATCGTTATGTGCTTGAAAAGGATGATCAACTCGACTACTTCCAAATGGATTTTTTCTTTTTTGAAGTTGAGCTTGAAGGTTTAGATCGATCATAATCTTGATACTTGATATAATTTAAATTTCAACAATACAACCTATTATATCAAGTCTGGATCATTAAACATCTCCAGAAAAGAGAGGACAGGGAACACTTAACTGGGAACAGGGAACAGGAAGAAAGAATAGATAATTTCGCATGGGAGAATTGATTTGATTTTTAATTTTTGGAGATATCTATTATATCATGTCCGGATGTAATGGTATAAATAAAATATTTGCTTTGGAGAGGATATATTTTAATTTCTCCCCTCCGACCCTGCTCCCCTCCGACCATACTCCCTTATACCATGTCCGGATAAGAGCGTGATGAAAACACTTTTTTCCCTATCTCCTATCTCCTATCTCCTGTCTCCCCCTCCTGGGAAGGGTTAGGGGTGGGTTGTCTCCTGTCTCCTCCCTAATTATTTATAACTGTTCAATCGGACATGATATTAGTCATTACGACTGGAACGGAGTGGAAAGAAGCAATCTCCGCGCACCCCTGAGATTGCTTCCTATCGTCACAATGACAACTGTTCAATCGGATTCTATCTAACTCTCTAATGCTCTAATTATCCATTATCAATTATCACAGGACTTACGCAAGGAAACTAAATGGAGTAGGTTTATCTAGAAATTTTCAGGATTATACGCTATATATAGAGTTAGTGCGTAAGTCCTGTATCAATTATTCATGATTATTTACCAAGGACTACCAATCATAGTAAACCCTGCCCAATAATAAGGATGGGAAAAACTCTTATTTTGAATATTTACCAATTCTGGTGGCAAAGTTACCTCGCCACGACTACCCGAACCCCTTAACTTACCTTCTTCTATGATAACTTCCCCGCTCAACATCCTTAACTGTGCTTCTCGTAATGCCTCTGCTTTAATCTTAACATTACTCAAATGAGCGTAAAACTCTGTCATTAATCCTAATGTACCTTCATCACTAACCAACCATAAACTCCCCAATACTGACTTCACTCCTGTTGCTACAGCAAAACCAGCAAAACCTAATTCCGCTTGCCTATTTCCCACTGCCGTTTGACAAGCAGATAACACTAATAATTCCACTGCTGGATGATTCCAACCTAACTTTCTTACTTGATTTAATCGCAATTTTTGCTCCCAAAATTGAACATAAGATTGACTAATATCTCCACTTTTAAATTTAGCATGAGTAGCTAAATGAATAATTGGATAGGGATAATTTTGACGTTTACTAATCATATTTTTTATCGTGAATTCTTGATTGAGAAAACTATTACCTTGCCATAATTTTTGAGAGATAGTTTCTAACTCTACAGGTACAGCAGGTAAAGGTGTATTGTCCCTAAATTCACTCGCACCCATTCCTAATAATTTTGTATTTTGAATCGGGTGATAACGACTATCCATTAAACTCACACTAGGAATAGTAGTAATATTATATTTCTCAATCAGAAATTGTTCTCCATCATGTAAAGCAGCCAGTGGAAAAAGGCGAAACCCAGTATCCATACTAAATAAAATTGTATCAATATTAGCTGCCTCTAACTCGGCTGCAATTGGTGCAATTAACCACTGATATAATTTTTGAGCGAATGGTAAATAGCTGGTAGTATTACGCCTCCTCAAGTCAGTAATTTCTACAGTAAACCTCATGGCATTTTGGAAGAGTTTTTTCCGATTTACTGTAGGAATATTTTTGAGAATTGGCTGACCGTCTTTAGTAACTAATATTATCTGTAATTGTTCTTGATAAGCATTAACATAAACAATTGCTGATTCTTTTCCAGTTTGATTAGCCATATCGGTCAAAATATCTCGGACATTTTTTGTATTAACTAATCTTTCGTCAAAGTCTTCTCCAAAGTAATCTGAATATTCTTTAATACGACTTTCTTCTAGCATCATTACTACTTGATCTGAACCTGTAGCAACTGTGAGAGGATTTGTATTAACAGTATCTATTATCTTTAATATTTGTTGACTATCAGTAGTATGGTTGATAGATTCTTCTGTTTGTTCTTTAGCTGTACCAGTATTTGTGGTTTGGTTGTTATTACTGGGAGTTGTATCATTAATATTAATTGATATCTGGCTTGTATTTTGATTAATTTCTTGGCTTTGAATATTGATTGATTCATTGCCAAAATTTTGATTAATTTCTCCTAGGTTTTGTTGGCTACCAGCGGTTTGAATATTGGTGGTATTATTACCTGCATTTTGAGTAAAGTTGCCGATATTTTGTTGACCACCAGCAGTTTGAATATTGGTGGTATTATTACCTGCATTTTGAGTAAAGTTGCCAAGATTTTGATTGCCACCAGGAATTTGAATATTGATTGATTCATTGCCAGCATTTTGATTGATATTTCCTGTGGTTATATCTCCACCTATAATTGAAGTATTGGTATTGTCATTAGTAGTAATTTTGCCACCGTTAGTCCGAATATTAATAGTGTTATTGTTAGTATTGTTAACGCCTGTATTTTGATTGTTAATAGCATTATTGCCAGCAGTTTGATTAATATCTTCTGTGATTATATTACCTGTGTTTGCTTGAATATTGGTGGTGTTATTGTTAACTACATCCCCTGTGTTGGTTTGAATTACAGTTCTGTTATTGTTGGTAGTATTAACGCCTGTATTTTGATTGTTAATAGCATTATTGCCAGCAGTTTGATTAATATCTTCTGTGATTATATTACCTGTGTTTGCTTGAATATTGGTGGTGTTATTGTTAACCACATCCCCTGTGTTGGTTTGAATGTTGTTATTATTATTAATAGTGGCACTAACACCTGTGTTTTGATTGTTAATAGCATCGTCTCCAGCGTTTTGAGTGATATTGTTGTTGGAGATATTACCTGTATTTGTATCTATGTTGGTAATATTACCTGTGTCTGAGTTGGCGGTGCTGTTGGTTGTGTTGGCAACGTTAACACTTGTGTTTTGATTGTTAATGGCATCATCTCCAGCGTTTTGAGTCACATTGTTGTTAGTGATATTACCTGTATTTGTATCTATAGCATTAGCAGTTTCGTTATTAGTATTAACGCTTGTGTCTTGATTAACGGTGGCATCATCTCCAGCGTTTTGAGTCACATTGTTGTTAGTGATATTACCTGTATTTGTATCTATAGCATTAGCAGTTTCGTTATTATTATTAACGCTTGTGTCTTGATTAACGGTGGCATCATCTCCGGCATTTTGAGTAATATTGTTGTTAGCAAGATCCCCCCCAGCGTTTTGATTAACGTTAGTATCCTCCTCAGCAGTTTGATTAATATCTCCTGCGGTTTGGTCGCCTCCTGACTCAATATCCGTATTCGCGTCTCCTTCTCCTGCTTCTTGACTAATATCTCTTGTCTCCACATCTTCTGTTGCTTGTAGTGTTAAACTACCTATTGTACCATCAGATTTGATTTCGATATCATAAGTTTTAATTGAACCATCTACTGCTTCTACATTAATTTCCCCCGCACTTGTTGTACCGATGGAACTCAAATCTCCTGTACCTACTTCTGTTCCGTTGATTCTTATGCTACCACTACTTCCCTCTGGAGCTTCTGTTGTCACATTACCTGTGTTGACTTGTGCTTGCTGGCTCTGAATGGTTAAGTCTCCACTTTCTGTCATACCATAAGATGATACGTTGGCAATATTTACGCTTTCTGAGGCGTTAAGTTCCACATCGCCTCCTATTCCTTGCTCTGAGAAAGAGTCTATATCTCCTTCAGTGGCATTAATACTACCAATTTCACTTTTTACTGTAATTTCACCTCCCTGTTGCATTCCGTCTGAACGAATACCTCTAATGGTTATTGTTCCTGGGGATGTGAGGGTAATGTTTCCTGCTGTTCCTTGTGTGGAAAATGTATTTAGGTCATCTAGGACATTAATACTATTCTCACTGTTGCTACGAATAGTAATATGGCCACCCCGTTGAGTTCCTTCGGACTGTATTGTATTGACTTCGACGTGACCTGCTCCGTCGATGTTGACGCTTCCGGCTCTTCCTGCTTTTGAGAAAGTTTCTATGGCTTGGGTAGCTGTAATTTCTCCCTGTTGGCTAGTAATGTTAATATCTCCACCTGTAGTGGGCTTGGTTGTATTGAGGGCGCTGGCTTCTAGTTTGCCTGTGGTAATGTTACCCATGGCTTCTATTGTTATTTTACCGGAGCCGTCAGGGGAGCGGGAGTTAATAGTGCTGGCAGTAGTGTCTATTGTGCCGTTGTTGCTCTTTATACTGATGTCTCCAGCAAAACCTTGGGTTGCTTCTCCTTCTGGTCTGGGAATGAGGGTGAAATTATTGTTGTCATTAAATTCTAGCTTTTCTCTGACGAAGCCTGATGCTAGGTCTATTTGACCTATTTCTATGGCGCTATCGGCAGTAATTTCTATTTTTCCTGTGTCGCCAATATCTGCTCCGGAATATATTCTGGCTGTTGTGGTATTTATGTTATTTCCTGCTTTGAGAATAATATCTCCCCCTCTCCCCCTCTCCCCCTCTCCGTGTCTCCGTGTCTCTTTTTCTGGAGGTTGGGAGGCTGAAATAATATTGCTGTTTTCGGTGAGATTAATTTCTCCTCCGGCTGTAATACTAATTTTACCGCCGTCACCATCGGCAAAGGAGTAGATGTTACTGGTGGTAATGTCTCCTTGGGGGGCTATTAGGTTAACGTTTCCTCCGTCGCCTCCTCCTGAATAGTTGGCTAGGATGCCGTTGCTGGTGTTGATGTTTCCGGTTTCGGCTGTGATGTTTATTTGACCGCCTTGTTGTTGGCCGTGAGAACTGATGATATTGGTGGTGACATTTGTTTGGGCATTGAGGGTGACATCTCCAGCGTTACCTTGCTCTGAGAATGATTGAATTGGTTGGGTGGCGTTAATTTCTCCTTTTTCGCTGGTAATGCTGATCTTGCCTCCATCTGCTGCTTCTGTTTTATTGTTGGCTGAGGAGGTGATGATGCCTGTGGTGATGTTTGATTGGGCGGTTATTTCTATTGAACCTGCGTTTCCGGTTGCTGTTTCGGTGCTTCGGGCTGAAATAATGCCGTTTTCTGTTGTCAGGGAGCCTGTGTTGATGGTGATTTTGCCTCCATCTCCGGTGCTTGTGGTTTCTGTGATTATTTGGCCGTTGAGTTCAAGTTTTTCTGTGGGGTTAATATTGATACTACCTCCGGCTCCGTTGTTGGAAGTGGCTGCTGAAATGTCTATTCCTTCAGCTATTGTCAGGTTTTGGGTTTGGATGTTTATTTCTCCGGCGTTGCCTGTACCTTCTGTTTCTACTGTTATTTTGCCGTTGCCTTGGATGTTGATGTTTTCTGGTGCGGTAATTTTAATGTTGCCTCCATTGCCACTGGAGGTTGTGCGGGCTGAAATAAAGCCTTTTTCTGTGAAAGTAATATTGAGGTCTGGGTCAAATTCACCTATTTGCTCCCCTACTCCCCTACTCCCTTTCTCCCCTACTCTTCTATAGGGGTTGAGCTTGAGAGTACCTGCGGGTGCTTCGCCTTGGGTTTCGGCAAATACTCCAAGTTCTCCTGAGATGTCGAGTTGGTTACTGTTGATGGTGATGTTTCCGGCTGTTTCTGTGTTTGTGGCTCCTTCTCTGGCAGTTGCACTAATTTTTGCTCCTTCTCCTATGGTTACTTGGGGGGAGTTAATTTCTATATTTCCGGCTTTTCCGGCGCTGTTGGTTTCTACTGATAATTGGGTTTTGCTGTCTAGGTTGAATGTTTCTGTCGCTTCTATTGTGATGTTGCCTCCGGTTCCCTCTCCTTCTGTGAAGGCTAATATTTCGGAGTTGTTTTGTATGTTGATATTGTTGGCTTCTAGGTCGATGTTACCTGCGTTTCCTGCTGCTGTGGTAGATGCGGTAATATCTATGCCGTTAGCTATTGTGAGGTTTTGGGTATTAATGTTAATATTACCTGCATCACCTGCTCCTGTGGTTTCGACAGAAATTTTTCCCTCTCCTGAAATATCTATATTTTCTGGAGCGGTAATATTAATGTTGCCTCCTTTACCTGTGGAGGTGGTACGAGCGGAGATGAAGCCTTGGTTGCTGAAGTTGATGTCTAAGTCTGGGGTATTGTTGTAGGGTTTGAGAGTAAGGGTGCCTGCGGGAGAGTTGCCTTGGGTTTCGGCGAATACTCCTAGTTCTCCTGAGATGTTGAGAACGTTGCTAAAGATGTTGATGTTTCCACCTTCTTCTGTGTTGGTTGCTTCTTCTCTTGCAGTGGCGCTAATTTTTGCTCCTTCTCCTATGGTGAATTGAGGGGATTTGATGCTTATGTCTCCTGCTTTTCCGGCACTGTTGGTTTCTACTGATAATTGGGTTTTGCTGTCTAGGTTGAATGTTTCTGTCGCTTCTATTGTGATGTTTCCCCCGCTTCCTTCTCCTTCTGTGAAGGCTAATATTTCGGAGTTGTTTTGTATGTTGATATTGTTGGCTTCTAGGTCGATGTTACCTGCGTTTCCTGCTGCTGTCGTAGATGCGGTAATATCTATGCCGTCAGCTATTGTTAGGTTTTGGGTATTAATGTTAATATTACCTGCATCACCTGCTCCTGTGGTTTCGACAGAAATTTTTCCGTCCCCTTTGATGTCTATTGTTTCTAGGGCGGTAATATCAATGTCCCCACCTTGACCGATGGAACTTGTGGAGGCAGAGATGAAGCCAGAGTTGCTGAAGTTGATGTCTAGGTCTGGGTTATCGCTGTAGGTTTTGAGAGTGAGGCTGCCAGCGGGTGAGTCGCCTTGGGTTTCGGCGAATACTCCTAGTTCTCCTGAAATGTTGAGGATATTGCTAAAGATGCTGATGTTTCCACCTGTTTCTGTATTAGTTGCTCCTTCTCTTGCTGTGGCGCTGATGGATGTGTTGTTGCCAATGGTGAGTGTTGGGGAGTTAATTTCGATATTTCCGGCTTTTCCTGCACTATTGGTTTCGGCGGAAATGCTGACTCCTTCTGTGAGAGTGAGGTTTTGTGTTTCTACTGTGATGTTACCTGCATCTCCTGTACCTGTGGTTTCGACTGAGATTTTACCCTCTCCTGAAATATCTATATTTTCTGGAGCGCTAATATTAATATTTCCGCCGTTGCCACTGGAAATGGTGGAGGCTGAGATGAAGCCTTGGTTGCTGAAGTTGATGTCTAGGTCTGGGTTGTCGTTGTAGGGTTTCAGAGTAAGAGTACCTGCGGGGGAGTCGCCTTGGGTTTCGGCGAATATTCCGAGTTCTCCTGAGATGTTGAGGGTGTTGCTGTTGATGGTGATGCTTCCTGCTTCTTGGTTGGTTGCTTTTTCTCTAGCGGTGGCACTAATTTCTGCTCCTTCTCCTATGGTGACTATTTCGGAGTTGATCTTGATATCTCCTGCTTTTCCAGCGCTGTTTGTTTCTGTGGTTAGACTTGTTCCTGTTTCTAGGTTAAAGGTTTTGGTCTCAACCTTAATAGCTCCAGCGTTTCCGTCTCCTGTGGTGGATGCGGTGATAGATACTCCGTCAGATGTTGTCAGGTTTTGGGTTTCAATTTTGATGATACCTCCGTTACCTGTGTTGTTTGTGGTGACTCGAATTTCTCCATTTCCGGCAATGTTTATGTTTTCTGGGGCTAGTATATTGATGTTCCCTCCTGTACCTGTAGATGTGGTGCGGGCGGAGATGAAGCCGTCGTTGCTGAAGTTGATGTCTAGATTTGGGTTGTCGTTGTAGGTTTGAATGGTGAGGGTTCCTGCATCTGCTAATCCTGCTGTTTCTGCGAATATTCCCAGGGTGCCTGAGATGTTGAGAGTATTGGCAGATATATCGATGTTGCCTCCTCCTTCTGTATTGGTGGATTCGGCGGTGACTGTGGCGCTTATTTGGGCGTTTACTCCGATGTCTATGGTATTGGCTTTGATGTTGATATTGCCTGGTGCGCCTTCTGCACTGGTTTCTGTGGTGATGCTGGTGTTTTGGTCTAGGTTTAGAGTTCCAGCTTCGATTTCGATGTTGCCTGCGTTGCCTTTGCCTTGGGTGTCGGCTTGGAGTTTGCTGTTATTGGTTAGTTGAATATCTTGGGGAGTTTTGAGGATGATTTCTCCGGCATCTCCTTCGGCGTTGGTGATGCTGAGAATGTTGCTGTTGTCGAATGTTATTACGCCACCTTTGCTTTCGATGGTAACGTTTCCGGCGGCTTGGTCGCTTTTGGTGTCGCTTTCGATGGTGACCTTGTTGAGGTTGAGGTTGCCATTGCTGTTGATGGAGACGTTGCCTGATTGGCCTTCTGTGGCTCCTACGTCTATTTGTTGGATTAGTATTCCGGGAAGTTCTATAGTTATTTGTTTACTGGTAATAATAGATAAATCATTGAGTTGAAGGTTTCCTTGTGGTTGACTTTCTATTGCGACTTCTCCTGATTTTCCGTGGGAAGATAGTGTGAGTATTTCTGTGTTACTTAGGTTATTGGCAGTAATGTTAATGTCTCCACCATTTCCTGAGTCCTTTGTTCCGACTGAAAATGTTCTGATTGATAATGGTTGTGCATCTCCGTATTCTGGAGAGTTGAATTTGATTGTTTCTGCACTCAGAGATATCGATCCCCCATTTCCTGAAACCCCGTCCTCACTCCGCGCCAGGGAGAAGGAATTGATCTCTATTATCACAATATCACCACTCTGAGTCGAGACAGTGATATCACCTCCATTCCTAGAATAGGAAGTGGAATTGAGCGTACCTGTGGTAATATCACCAGTCTGAGTCGAAACTGTGATATCACCCCCATTACCAAAATGGGAAAAGGAATAGAGCCTACCTGTGGTAATATCACCAGTCTGAGTCGAAACCGTGATATTTCCCCCATTCCCATCAGAGGAAAAGAGAAAGGACTCGATCCTATCTGTGGTAATATCACCAGTCTGAGTCGAAACCGTGATATTTCCCCCATTCCCACGATCAAGGGAATCAATTCCTTCTGTGATGATATTACCAATCTGAGTCGAAACCGTGATATTTCCCCCATTCCCATAAGAGGAAGAGGAATAGGAATCGATACCTTGTGTGGTGATATGACCAGTCTGAGCCGAAACCGTGATATTTCCCCCATTCCCATAAGAGGAAGAGGAATTGAGCGATCCTATATTGGTAATATCACCAGTCTGAGTCGAGATAGTTATATCACCCCCATTCCTATAATAATAAGAGGAAAAGATGAGGGAAGAAAAAGGGGAATTGGAATGAAGCCTGCCTGTCGTGATATCACCAGTCTGAGTCGAGATAGTTATATCACCCCCATTCCTATAAGAGGAGGAATTGATCCATCCTGTGTTGATATCACCAGCCTGAGTCGAGATAGTTATATCACCCCCATTCCTATAATAATAAGAGGAAGAATAGATCCATCCTGTGGTGATATCACCAGTCTGAGTCGAGATAGTTATATTACCCTTATTCCCTTCAGTGGAATTAATATCTGTGAAATTCAGCCCTTCTGTGGTGATATCACCAGTCTGAGTCGAGATAGTTATATCACCCCCATCCCCCCTATCATAGGAACGGGAATCAAGCGCTTCTGTAGTGATATCACCAGTCTGAGTTGAGAGCGTCACATCACCTCCATCCCCTGAAAGGGAACGAGCAAAAAGTGAACCTGCTGTATTAATTGAACCTTCTTTGCTTTCTATACTAATCTGACCAGCATTACCACTACCATCATTTATTGTAAAATTAACAACTTCACCAGAATCAGTAATAATCTCTGCTGTAGTAATATCCTCTACTGCCTTAATCTCTATATTACCCCCATCTCCATTTAAGGATGAAGTATCCAATGAAAATGTATCAATATTACCAGAAATAGCATTAAGGTTAATATCACCACCAATTCCTTGAGTAGAACTAGAATTAATCAACCCTGTAATAATAGAGTTGTTAGCTTTCAGGTCAATTCTTCCCCCATCAGCAGTTTCGCTCAAACTCCTGAGATTTCCTACATTAATGTCACCATGAGTTGCTTCTAGATTAATTGCTCCACCATTTCCTCCTGCACTTACTAAAGTAGTAGAATTACGCAGCAATAGTTGTGTACCTTTGGCAGTTCCCCAGGGAGCAGTTTCACCAGCTCTGTACAAAGTGCCACTGTTGAATATGGGGGGAGTATCTGTCACCCTCAAAGTCCAAGTTCCATTAGGATTTTCTCCATTAAATTCTGCTAAACTTTCTTGGGGACGATATGTACCATCAAACGGAGGAAAAGCAGAATCAATACTGCTAGAAGCATCATCATCCAACACAGTATCCTGAAAGTTCTGTCCTATAAAACCACCAACACCAGAAAACAAGGTTACTTGTTGCCGTTGGGGTGATTCGAGATTGACTTCTAGCTCTATATTGCTGGTATGTTGTGCAGAAAAGCGTATATCTAGATTTTCTATGGTTTCCAAGTCACCATCTACAGTAAAAGTAAAGGTTGCAGTATCCTTCAGAGTCGTAGTAGTTGGTACTAAATACGCTTCACCCTCAATATTAGCAAGATAATAAGATTCCCCCCCAATAATATAATTACCTTCACTGTCAAATTCAACATCAGAAAAATCCACAGAATCCCGAAGAACGAATCCACTCTTATCCTCAACTTCTGGTGGTATCGCTCCCCCCTCATCCACATCGATCGCCGCCAACAACTCCCCACCAGAAAACACAGGCAACCCAGAAGTATCAATATTTCCCAAAACAATACCAGCACCTGCAATACTCAAATTCCGCCCATTGGTTTTAATAGTATCCGCACCATTCTCAAAGGTATTCGGATCGCTCCCAACATCTGCCTCATTATCCAACATCTCCACAACACCCACTCCATCCCCATCCAAATCGGCACGAAATTCTATCTCTCCATCCCCAGGCAGAAATTCCAACACATCATCCTCTATATCCTCAACAGTAATATTATTTGTCGCCTCCAACTTAACATCCGCATCCCCAGAAGTTTCATCAAATTCATCATTGATCCTAATATTAGTCGCAGACAAGGAAACACTTTCTCCAGCACCTTTGATTCCACTACGCGTAGCAACAATATCTCCAGTCGCTTCAATATTTATCGCACCATCCGCAGAAATATTTTCTGCTAACGTCACATTTCCTTCACTCTTAATATCTAACTCTCCTCCAACAGCAGAAATACCATTGAAATCCTCACTCACACCACCGATATTCACATTTCCTACATCAAAAAATACCCCACCACTACCAGAAACTGCTTCTAAATTTCCCACATTTAACTGCAAAGGCGTATCAGTTAAACCTATTCCCCCAATACCAGAAGTTTGAAATAAAGCACTACCCGCATTAATAATTGAACTATCAGAAACCCTAGCAATATTTCCCCCATTAGCATTAACTAAAACCTGCCCTGTTGTAGTTAAATTTGACAGATTTATATCTCCTACTTCTCCTAAATTTCCTAACTGAATATTAATAGTGCCACTACCAGCATTTAACGTCGTTCCATCTAACTGATTTATTGATGCTTTCCCGTCAGAACGGTTAGCTAAATTCATCTCATCATTATTACCAAGTAAGTCAATATTTCCATTGCCAACTGATGTGTCAATATCGGCATTTATATTAATACTACGACCTGCTTTTAATTCTACAGATGAGTCAGTTTCTATCTTTTCATTAACTGTTATATCATTGTCAGCTTCTAATATCACATTCCCTGATAACTGCCCAATATTTTCTGCTGAAATTGTCAAATCTGCATTCTCATCTTGAGCAAAAGGATCTGTTGCTAATTCTGTTTCGGTCGTTTCTGAGCTATCAGCAATTTCAGAATTTTCGGTCGTTTCCACCTCAGTATTATTTTCTACTACTTCTGTTTCGGTCGTTTCTGAGCCATCAAAAATTTCAGAATTTTCGGTCGTTTCTACTTCAGTATTATTTTCTACTACTTCTGTTTCGGTCGTTTCTGAGCTATCAGCAATTTCAGAATTTTCGATCGTTTCCACCTCAGTATTATCTTCTACTATTGGAGAACTATCAGAATTTTCTGACTCTCCTATCGTCACACTTTCTGGTTGTAATAATATTGTGCCATCTTCTCCCAATGCTGCCGTAACATCTACAGTTCCATCAAATGTAAATTCTTCTTTTCCTGTAACTTCAACAAACCCTCCATTTCCAGAAAATCCTCCTCCTTTAGCACTAATATCTCCAGCAAAATTAGTAGTTCCATCAGACCAAACTATTACCCTTCCTCCATCTCCATTCTCAATAGCATTAGCAGAAATAATTGAGCCACTATTAACAGAAGTTTCTTGAGAATTGAAAACTTTACTACTCTCTTGAGAGTCTCCTCCAATTAATACCGTTCCCCCACCATTTAAACCATCAGCATTAATATTAGTATCAACTAGAGCCACGCGATCGCCTAACACATTTACCTGGCCTCCTACATCCTCAGCGCTCGATACATCTATATCTCCAGAAGCGATCGCCGTTCCTGGTATATCTGCCACTACTGTATTTGAATCTGTCAACACCACATCACTATTTTCATTAACTATGACAGATGTGGCCTGAATTATTTCTCCACCTGTTAAGAGTCCGGGTAAAGATAGAGGGGCTATATCAATCTCTTCCCCATTCACTATTACTGGGTCTACTTCTAAACTGAGTAAATGTCCTGGTTGAGAAATTCTTAAGACACTACCACCTTCTACTGCTGCGATGGTAATATTACCTCCCGCTGTAGAGAGTTCCCCTGTATTGATGAGTGTCCCACCTAATAAGGTTAAATTTTCTCCAGGGTTTAAAGTTAAATTTCCTTCATTAACTATAGCGCCTGGGTTAGATACATTAAATCTATAGCCACTGGGGTCTCCGACTAAATTAGCATAGTCATTTGTCCCCATGGCTTTAAACCAGAAATTATTGCTGTCAAAACCTATACCTGTGGCAGTAGTAACGCTGAATGAGGCGGGTATGTTGAGGCTGGCATTTTGGCCAAACATAATTCCGGCGGGGTTCATTAAGAAAAGATTAGAGTTACCACCGATAACTTGGAGCAGACCATTGATATATGAAGCGTTGCCTCCTGTGACTCGCCCTAGAATGTTGCTAGTGTCTGGGGTAGTAAGGAAATTCGCGGTTTGGCCTGAGTTGACATTGAATTGGTCAAAACTGTGGAAGAGGTTAGCCCCATTACGAGTGCCACCTTCAATATTAAATTGGTTGCCTTGAGGAGTAACTGTTGTACCCGTACCGTCGTTTGCCGGAGTTATGGGTTGGGAGTTAACAGGAGTTGGGGCTAATATGCCTAATATTAAAGTCAGAGCTGTTATACTATAAGAATCTAATTTATTAGCTTTCATAAAAAAAACCTCTACAGTTACTGAATTTTTTCTTAGACTATTAGACTTCTCCAAAAATGAAAAATAAAATCAATTATTATCCATAAATTATCAATTACTCCCCCCTTTTCCCTGTTCCCTGTTCCCTTTTTTCTGGAGATGTCTATTGATAGAGACTCAACTTTGGTTGTGAACCTTTTCTTTAAATTGTTAATATTTCTGTTCTGGTAGGGGTTATGCAAAAAATTCGGCGATCGGGATTTTAAATTTCTTCCCTGTCGATCGCAATGAGGAAAACAAATTGTAGTGAGTAAATCCTATAAATGTTAAAAAAATTGTAGGGGCGAGTTTAGCTGAAAGTCTATATAATTAGGAACTTAGTCCTAAAAACCCGCCCTATGCTCACCTACTTAATACTAGGTAGAAGTTTGGAGACTAAACCCCTACATACTTAAGGTTTGCTGAAAAAGTCTTTTTTTAGGTACTTTTTCCAGACCTAAAAAAGCACCTTATTTCTTGTAAATGCTTTGAGATGTAATCAGCAAGCCCTACTTAAAATTCCTAAACAAATTATAGCAGTTTTCACTTAGGCAGACCAGAATAGGGACGTTCCATGGAAGGTCCCTACAATAGTTTTTGTTCTTAAAAGTTTATTCCATCTTTCTGAAAATCGCTATAAATTTTATATAGAATTTACTATTTCAGAATAATGGTTCTACAATATCAAAATCTCCCGAAGTATTAGGAAGATTATTGTTATTTTTAAGTGAAAGTATTCCTCAGAAAAACTATTCTGGAGTCTTCTGTAATTCAGGTCTTTCCTCAGCAACTATTGCCTCTTCTACAGGACAAACTTCTAGACAAATTCCGCAGTCAATACAGGTATCAAAATCAATCCAATACCAATCTGTTCCTTTAATATTTTTACCAGGTCCTTCATGGATACAAGCAACTGGACAAGCATTAACACAGTCAGCAACACCTTCGCAAATATCAGTAACAATTGTATGTGGCATTTTAGTTTTTTTTAGTTTAGTTAAAAGTTTAAAGTGATTAATTCAAAACTTATAGCGCTTGGCGCAGGTAATAGGCAATAAGGGAAGAGAAAGATGATTAGACAAATAAGTAGATAAGCTCGAATCAACCTAACTATTTCAGGAAATATAAAGTTACTAAAACCCTTGAGATTGCTTCTCTATACTCCGTTCCGCTCGCAATGACGTACTTGTATATTTTCCCACCTACCTACTTAATCTTAGCAATTTGGCTGAAAAATACAAACTATCTCCAATTAAATACTATAGAGTAATTTAGCAAAATTACCCTCATCAACTTTTCCATTCTTCCTTCTTCCTTCTTCCTTCAATTTAGCTTTAACAAAAAGTCCTCATATATTTGAGATTTAGAACCAAAAACATAATTAGGAGAAGAAACTGTCAGGTCTGTACCACCTACTTTTCTCAGATGGTTAATTGCTGATAATAACATATTTTGTTTGACCACAATTGTTACAGCATACCAGTCATTTTTTTCTCCAGAATATACTTTAGCAATAGTCGGTCCTTGCAGACCAGAAATACCATTTAATTCACTTTTATACATGAGGCGATCGCCTATTTCATCTGCTGATTTTCCTTCCACATTTGCTGTGATTGAAACATATTTTTTCGACTCCATCTGTGCTTCTAATAATTCTAAAAATACTTTAGTTGTTTCTAACTTAATTTCACTCTCTTGTAACAAACGTTTATTACCAATTAAACAAGCTTGAGAATCGAGAAGTGTACCTCCTTCAATTTGTTTTAAACGATTTTCTCTGAGAGTTGTACCAGTGCTAGTTATATCAGCAATCATATCAGCATATCCCATGGTAGGTGCCGCCTCCATTGCACCTTGAACAGCTACTAAAGAAAAATGTACAATTAATTTTTCGTAGAGCCATTTTTGGGTTAGATGATGATATTTAGTAGCAATTCTTAAATTCTTTCCTTTATCTCTAAATAATAGAGTTAACTCTGCTAAATCTTCTATAGAAGAAACATCTACCCAACTTTCAGGAACAGCTAAAACTAATTTACATTTACCATAACCTAACTTATCCCAAATTACTATTACATCATCATGGGATTGACCTTCTTCAGAAACCACATCATAACCTGTAATTCCTAAATCAACACTTCCTTCTTCTACCTTTGTAAAAATATCTGCTGCTCTTTGAAATAAAACTTTTACTTGTGGTAAAGCAGGAATATAACCAAAATATTGTCTGTCATTAGGTCTAGATACACCTAAACCACAAGCTGACAATAAATCCATTGTTCCTTTTGATAAAGCACCTTTACTAGGTAAGGCTATTCTTAAAATATTGTCTTTTGTCATTTCATTTATTAGTTATTATTTATCAGTATCTCCAGCTAAATTAGGAGAATTTTTAAATTCAGTTATCAGTTATCAGTTATCAGTTATTAGTTTACCTGATTTTTTGATAATTTAATTTGAGGATTTTAACTCAGTATTCGGCTATTAGCAGTCAGCTCTCATATCTTTAATTAATCAAGCAATTCTTCCTTGAAATTATAGGACATTTTCAACCACAGAGTGGAATCACAAAAACAATGAGTTTTAGTTTTAACCCATACAATTAATAGTGTGGAAAAATATAGGTTTATCTTAGAAGCTGATAGCTGATAGCTGATAGCTGACTGCTAAGTGCTTACTTTCATTTAATTAATAAAGCCAACATTCGTTTAACTTTTAGTACGTTTTTAGCCAGATATTTATCTTCATAATACTTGATTAAATTCAGGTTTTAAGCAAGTCTAAAGATGATCTTCAAACTCACTAGCTGAACCCATAGCAATTTCAAGAAAACTACATAGTTTTGCATCTCCATTTCCTAAGAATTTATTGCGGAATTCTACGCAAACAACTATTAGCAATCAGTTTTTCCTGTGGAACACTTCCCAAACAGCTTTTTAATGAATGAAGCAAAAATTTGTTTAACTTCTACCACATTTTAACTAATTCTTGGAAACCTCTCAATTACTTTTAAAGCAGGAAAAAGTAATAAAGCTGATAGCTGACTACTATTTCCTTACAAAATTTTAATTATTTAAAATCTCCCAATGCTAATTACCCCTTTAAATTAAAGGTAATAAATCTGAAAGCTGAAAGCTGACGGCTGACGGCTGAATGCTTATTTAATATTTCTAACTTGATTTACTACTTCCTGCAATTCTAAATTTTTCTTTTCCCCTGAACTTAGATTTTGCAAAAGCACTTTACTTCCTTCTTTTTCTACAGAATTTAAAATAATCAAAAACGGAATCTTCTGCTGATTTGCATACTCGATATTACTCTCAAAATCTCTCCCTATCACATCAGTTTCTACTCGCAAACCTACTTGTCTTAATTTTTCAGCTACTTCTACAGAATCAGCATAATATTCTGAACTAACACCAACTACCAAAACTTCAACAAATTGATAATTATTTAAACTCAAATTATCTTTTTCTGCTAATTCCTTTCTCAGTTCTTCCATCACATAAGAAAAACCAGTAGCAGGAGTATCTTTTTCACCGCCTAAACTAACAACCAAATCATCATATCTACCTCCACCACATAATTTTCTTTCTACTCCTAACTTACTGTCATAAATCTCAAAAACCATACCTGTATAATATTGAAGACCCCGACTAATTCCCAAATCAAGACTAATCCGATTTTTGTCAAGATTAAAAGCTTCTAAACTTTTCAAAATATCTTGTAATTGTACCAACCCATAACCATCAATACTATAAGCTGAAAGGAGTTTTTCTGCTTCTTTGAATATGGCAAGTGGCTCTCCTTTTAGTTGACTCAATTCCGTCATAAAATCTAGTGCTTGATTTAATTGTTGAGTCTGGTCTTGATGTTTAATTTTCACCAACAAACGGTCAACTACTTCTTCTGGTGCGCGAGTGCTTGTGAGTCCGATATTCATACTTTCCAAAAACTCAAAAATTGCTGTTCGTGCCTCACTTTCTTCTAAACTTTGGAGAATATCTTTAATTTTTGTTGTTCTTGTATTTGTATCTAGTTGTTGTTCAATAGAACTATCTTTTTTAAACCCAGGATAAATTTCAGAAAGTCGATTTTCTACCACCTCTTTACCCTCTGTTCTGAGAGTTTCCATCTGAGTAAGTAGAAAACTACGCAGACGAGTATCTAACTCAAGATGGTCAAGAAAACTATTCAGAACTCCAACGTGGCCGATAAATGTTTGATATTCAGTCAAACCTAAACGATCCAAACCTTGACAGGCCATCGAAATAACCTCCGCATCAGCGATCGCTCCTGTGGCCCCAATTAACTCTATTCCCATTTGGGTAAATTGCCTATATCTTTCTTTCTGGGGCTGTTCATAACGAAATACTGGCCCAGTATAATAAAGTCGCATTGGCAGAGGCAGTTCTTGGAGGTTGTCCAAATAAGCACGGACAACTGAGGCAGTGAATTCTGGTCTTAGACAGAGGCGACGGTTACGGTAAACAAAGTCGTAGAGACGAGAAATAATATCCTCACCAGATTTTTTCAGATAGAGTTCCGTATATTCTATAAGTGGCACATCTATGGGTCGATAGCCATAAGATTCAAAATTGCTACTCAGTGTACTTTTAATTTGTCGATCTATCTGGTAGCTGTTTGGGAGGATGTCGTTAACTCCTCTGACTCTTTCTACTTTTGTGGTTTGCATAGACAAAATATCAAAGATTGTGGTTTTCTCATCGGAATTTTGACACAGACAGATGTATCATACCAATGGATAATGGATAATTGATAAGATTTCCGTAGTTGATTCAATCCTCTTGGTTTTAACCAGAAGTAATTAATAATTTTTGAGATACAGCAGATTCTGAAGTTATGAGGTACGAATATTAATTATAAAGCTTTGTAGTGCAGGCATTTTCCCCGCGACTGGTGTACCTCATAAAAATGGAAAGCCCTGTAGTTTTCATTATTCATTATTAATTATTAATTAATGAACCGATGTGCAACTTTCTATCTATCTATCTATGGAATAATCAGCCTATGGAATAATCAGCTTTTATGGGTCTTTAGCGGTAAAGTCTGGTTCTCAAAACTCCCTAAATATCCTCGGTTGGAAAAAGTTCACATGGCGTTTATTTTATCTCTTTTTTTTCCATGATTAAATCTTTCTATCTATAACCTTCCTTCAGTGGAAAATTACAAACATTTTCATTTTTAAAAGCTCCTGAAAAAAATCGCGGGTCAAAAGATTTTCACTTGCATCCTCAAACAAATTCTGATATTATAAATATTGGATGGCGTTGCTCGCCTATAAGTATGACTTATTATTCAACTAAATTAACTAACCAAGATCAAATCAAACATTTACATTTAGGAATTTTTCCTAGGAGCCATACCAGAAATACTTTCA